>MDSY01059718.1_pt1 | contig 37269 bp, 33 predicted proteins | sample 811131 | NCBI WGS metagenome assembly MDSY01 (sample SAMN05326643, study PRJNA326480) | marine metagenome | isolation source: seawater | place: Atlantic Ocean: South West | collected 2010
TGCAGCTGAAGCAACCATTGGCATAGCCAATGTAGCAGCAGTTACAAAACCAAGAGCTAGTTTGATTTTATTCAATTTCATTATATAAATCTCCATAGTATTAACTAAGGGTTTAAAAAGAAGCAAACACTTCTCCTACGTTTTGGAAAATTAAAACATAAGTGATTTATTTACTTTTAGCACTAAAGATTTAGTACTTGAAAAACACTTTATACCTCTGAATTTTATTTTGCAACAGTTTTGTTACAATTTCCTTACATTTAATGATTAATTTTACTTATTAAAATCCAACCTAAATTAGAGTCAATAATTTTGATAGAATAGGTTATGTACATTTATTCAAATTAATAATAGCAATGAGAGGTTATTTACAAAATGTCAGAAAAACAAAAATATAGTTTTTTTCCTGAAATTGAGCCTAATAAAGAATACATTCTTGCATGCGGTGACATACATAATATTTATTTCGAAGAATCAGGAAATCCTAATGGTCATCCTATAATATTTTTACATGGTGGGCCTGGAGGCGGATGTGGGGCCAAACAGCGGAGATTTTTTGATCCTAAATATTACAGAATAATTCTTTTTGACCAAAGAGGTTGTGGGAAAAGTACACCACTGGGAGAAATAAAAGAAAATACAACAAAAGATCTAATTAATGATATTGAAACAATCAGAAAACATTTACAAATTGAAAAATGGATTTTGTTCGGGGGTTCATGGGGTAGTACATTAGCATTAGCTTATGGAGTTAAATATCCACAATACTTAAGAGGGTTAATTTTGCGCGGCGTTTTTCTTAGTCGAGAAAAAGAACTTGATTGGTTCCTAAAAAATGTAGATCAATTTTTTCCAGAAAACCATGAGTTACTTCTGAGTCATAGAATCAGAATTACTAAAGATAATCTTGTTCAAGAATATACTGATTTAGTATTTGGTAGTAATTTTGATATCGCAAAAAAAGCCGCTGTTGCATGGAATAAATTTGAAGGTAGTATTTTAAAATTACTTCCTTCATCTGATGCCACTAATAATAATGATGAAATTAATTATGATTTTGAATTAGCCAGAGCAAAAGTCCAGCTTCACTATATTAATAACCTTTGTTTTATTGATGGCGAAAAAATTCTTAATGAAATTGAGGTTTTAAAAAATACCCCTATTGAGATTGTTCAAGGAAGATACGATATGGTATGTCCGCCCAAAACAGCGTACGAACTCAAAAAGAAACTCCCACATAGTAAGTTGACTATGATTCCCGATGCAGGACATTCTGCATCCGAATCTGGAACGTTGTCATCTTTAATATCTGCCACTGAAAAATTTAAATCCCTTTATTAAGTTTATTTAAATAATGTTAAATATTTTAAATAAAATCTTAAATTATAGAGGGGTAGGATTTTTTATTACGAAAGAGGTCTTTTCTGGTCTCCATAGACACAACTTTCTAGCCTTCAATGCTTCCACTTCCTTTTTTACTTTATTTGCCCTTATTCCTTTAATCCTGCTTATTTTCTTTTTTTTAAGTCAGTGGCTTGCTAACTCATCATTTGCATTATCTCACTTGATTAGTCTTACATCGCACTTACTCCCAGAAATCAATATAAGAATTATGAATGAAGTCTATAAGGTCTCATCAACAAATGCTACTTGGGGGGTTTTATGGATTATGGTTTTATTCATAGCAGCTACTCCACTTACTGCATCACTCAGAAATGGCTTTGCTAATATTTTAGGTTTGCCTAATAAAAATACTTTTTTAAAAAATAAAGTAAAGGACATATTTGCTGTTATTACAATTATGATTTTATTTTTTCTTTATATATTTTTAGAGATAGAATTACTACAAGCCTCTTCAAGATTTGCTGAATATATTCCAATAGTAAAAAAAATTTATTTTTCATCAATTACATCGTTAGTTTTGTTAATTTTAACTGTAATAATTTTCTTCAACTTTTATTTTCCAATTAAAATTAAAAAAAAATATCTAATGATGGGTGCAATCCTAACCAGCTTATCTTGGTATACCTTAAGTTACCTATTCGATTTTTTTCTTAATATAAGTTCTTTTTACGGAACTTTTTTTGGAGGGATGCGTGGCCTCTTTATTTCATTAATATGGCTATACTTAAATACTGCATCACTCTTATTAGGTGCAGAGCTTATTGCAGCATTACATAAAAAAGAAATTTTATTACTAAAACAACTTTTTGTTATTAAGCATATTTATAGGCATCCAATTATAAATGACCTAATGAAATTATTTGGGCGTAGATATGAGAAAAATAAATTAATTTTTAGAAAAGGTGACCGCGACCAAAGACTTTATTTTATTGTTGAAGGCCAAATTAATATTACTCAAGGAAGTCGGGTAGAAACTATAGGGGTTGGAGACTACTTCGGTGAACTTGCATTGCTAAATAAAATACCTTTTTTGGGAAGAGTTACTGATGCAGAAGTAATTTCTGACTGGGCTAAAATTATTATAGTTACTGATGTACAAATGAAAAAAATTTTAGCTGAAGATCATAATGTTGCTATGTATTTCTTATCAAATATGGCTAGAAAACTTCAACTTAACTAAGCAGGTCTCACGTCAAATGCAATACAAATTCTCTCTTCGTCTGAATTAAAAGGAATTGTTCGATGAAAGACGGATGAGGGAAAGAAAATAACATCGCCTATATTAGGTAAGATTATTATTTTTTCAAATTCATCATGGAGTCGCGGATATTCATCTCCATCACTACTTAATTCAATAGCACCCTCTTGGCCATCAACTCCAGAATCTTTTGGGATTGATAGATAGACTGCTCCGCTCACCCAGCCATCTTCATGGATGTGAGAGCTAAGATGCCCACCTGACTGCATCTTTACAAACCAAGCACTACTGAAACTCACATCCTTCGGAAATAGTCGAATAAATTCATTACCTTCATTTTGGAAACGCACATAATATCTGTAAATCGTTTTCATTAGCGCGTCTGATAGCTTACGAAAAGATTGTTCTGGCCTTTTAAATAAATGCCCTGAAGATTGAATACCTGCCGTCAAGCGACTTTGTTTTCTTTGTACAATATCGGAATCTTTAATATCACTTATAAGTTCTTTAATGAGTCTTTGATTGTTTTCCATTAACTCTGGTACCTGTTCATGACAAACAAACCCTAAAGGGGACGGGCAAAAATTATAAGGATCTTTTATTTTAAAATTTTGTGCATAATGTGCTGACAATGTCGCCATAAAAGGTGAAGAATTTTCTTTTTCAACTAGGCTGTCTAATTTTTGCTTAAACTGATCATATTTTTCAAGCTTATAAAAGCAATATAAAATTCTCTCTTCCCAATCGCCAATTTGGGCTGATTCAAAATATTGAATAGCTTCGGTAAAGGCTTTATTATCATATAGAAATACGCCTAATTGATAATTTGATTTTGGGTGGGAAGAATTAACTTCTACAGCTTTTCTTAAAAACAGGTTTGCTTCCTCGATATTTCCATCGTGCCACAAAGCATCACCCAGATCTGAGTAAAATTCAGCTTCTCCCGATCCTATTTCAACAGCTCTTCTATAGTGTTTAATTGACGATGATAAATTTCCTAAGTCCCTATAAGCTCCTGCGATATTATAATTACCTCGTGCATCATCGAGAATGGCTAAAGATTTTTTGAAAAAGATAATTGCTTCCTCTAGCTTTCCTTGTAATTGCTTGATGGTTCCAATATTTCCAATAGCTTCATAAAATCCTGGTTGAGACTTCACCGCTTGCTCGTATGAATTAATTGCTATCTCATAATCATTTTGGCTCTGGTAAGTAACTCCCAAATTAAAAAATGCTTCCGTAAAGTTAGAATTAAGCTTGATTGCTTTCTTATAATGATCTATTGCACCGTTGTTGTTATTCATTGCGTAAAAGATTGCCCCTAAATTAAACTGTAACTCTGGGATATTTGGATTAACATTTATTGCTTTTTGATAAGAATTCACTGCGCCTTCTAAATCTCCTTTAGTTTCCTGGCATACACCTAATATGTTGTAAGGTAATAATTCTTTTGGGTATTCTTTAATTAATTTCTTTGACATCTCAACAGCAGCTTCAATATTTCCTTGTTGATGCAGCATCATTAATTCTTGTTTTTTTTGAGAAGATAGTTGCTTCATAATGTCTTTTTAAAATTAATTACTTAAGAATTAAACCATATTCCTTAAAATAATAGAACAAGGTTTTTATCTAAATGTTAAAATGCTAAATTATATAACTTTAAATAACTTAAACATCATATGATAAATCCGAATTTTATAGAGGTTATAGGTGCAATCTTATTCCTTGTAGCAATTATCCATACTTTCTCTACTAAGTATTTTGAGCACCTTGCTTATACTAACCCAAGATATTCAGGAATTTTACATCTATTAGGTGAAATAGAGATTGTTTTTGGCTTCTGGGCAATGGTCCTCATTCTCTTTATGTTTGGTATTGAAGGTAAAGATTCAGCTGTTACTTACGTTGAGTCAAGAAATTTTACTGAGCCCATGTTTGTCTTCGTTATTATGGTTATAGCTGCTACCAGGCCCATACTTCAATTTGTAGAAAAAATTGTTATGAGCTTAGCTAAACTAATCCCCATTAAAAGAGAGATTGCTATCTATTTTCTGTTATTGAGCTTTGTGCCTATTCTTGGCTCATTTATTACCGAGCCAGCAGCAATGACTTTAGCTGCAATGTTGTTAAGTAAAAATTACTTTGGTAAAGAAACATCTACTAAGTTTAAGTATGCAACCTTAGGTGTTCTCTTTGTTAATATTTCTATTGGAGGCACATTAACCCCTTATGCTGCCCCACCAGTCTTAATGGTAAGTAATACGTGGAATTGGGATATATGGTTTATGCTTTCAAATTTTGGTTGGCGCTCTGCGATAGCAGTCTTAATTAACACAATCGGAATAGTCTTTATATTTAAAGAAAGTTTTAAAGATATAATTTTTAAAGAAAAATCAGATCAAGCACCAGTACCTTTTGTTATAATTTTAGTGCACTTATTTTTCCTTGTAAATGTTGTACTTTTTGCTCATCATCCAGCTATATTTATGGCTCTTTTCCTTTTCTTTTTGGGCTACACCTCAGCCTACAAAGACCACCAAAATAATTTAATACTAAATGAAGCTTTGTTAGTTGCCTTCTTCCTTGCTGGTCTAGTTGTTCTCGGAGGAGCTCAGCAATGGTGGCTAGAGCCAACGCTCATGTCTATGGACTCGTCAACTGTTTATTATGGCGCCACCATTCTTACTGCTTTTACTGATAACGCAGCGCTGACTTATTTAGGCTCCCTAGTTGAGGGTTTATCAGAAGAGTTTAAAATTGCATTAGTAGCTGGAGCAGTTACTGGGGGAGGATTAACCGTAATAGCTAATGCGCCAAACCCAGCTGGAATTGCTATCCTACGCCATAATTTCTCTGAAAAGAGTATACATCCACTAGGATTATTACTTGCAGCACTCCCCCCGACTTTAGTATCCGTTATTATGTTTAGATTTATATAGAACATGCTTAATAACAATATTTTAGAATACAACAATAAAATTTTATCGGGAGAAAGGAAAAAGCAAAAAATTTCCCTAGAGTCTATCGCCTCTTCACTTACTCTTAGTGTTGATCAAGTTAAATCTTTAGAGAACAACCTTGATTATGGATTCATAACTGCTCACTTTAGAATCATAGCGATAAAGCGCTATGCAAAACTTTTAGAAATTGATTTAAACAAAATTATAATCCCCGACAATGAGTTTGAACCAGAAAAAAAATTGTTAGCTGCTGGTTCCAAGAATGTGTTATTCATGAATTTTAGGATAAATAATATTAAGAGGTTGTTGTGCCTCCTTCTATATAATCTAAAAAGCATAAAAAAAACTATTTTAATAAGTTTAATATTGATAGTAGTTATAATTTATCTAATAATTCTTCGTGATCCTCATTTAAGTAATAAGAGTTCTATCACTGAAATAAATACTTCTAGCTCTGAAGCCTCTATGGAAGTTTTTATTGACGATGCTTCCTTACCCCCTTTAGACGATGACTTCATGCAAATAAAGAAACCGAAAGTTTTACCTAGGCACAATAATATTACTTCTGAAAGTGATTCTACTAGTTCTGAATCGATTGAGTTCTTATGCACAATTAAATCTGCCCCCATGGATAAGATTTGGAGTCGTTCAAAACCTGAAAAACCTGCAACTTATTTTCATATTGTTTCTAAAAATAAACAATCTATTTGCACAATAGATAATCGAGGCATCCAAAAACAATATGATCTTGATGCAGGTACAAAAATTACCCACCGTGGGGAAGCACCTTTTAAAATTCAATTAGACCCCTCTATTAGTGATTTATACTTTCAGGGTTGGAAAGTTATTCTAAAGAAAACTGATACTTTTGTTCAGCTTAACCCGGTTGAAATGACTTTGCAGTCTAATTAGCCAGTAAAAGCTCTTCCCATGATGTGGTAAATGACTGACTTTTTCTTGATTGCCTCATTCCCCATATTGGATTAATTGGCTGTGTTCCCAATCTAATACTTTGCTTATCAAACTTAAAATTAATATCGTCAATAACTTTAATTAATTGAGACTGTTTAACTGCTCTTTTGGGCCATAAATATTCTTGTGCCCGAGAACTATCTATTAATCCAGACAAAATAATTCCACATTTAACGTATTCAATATTATCTTTGTAAACAATACTTAAACCTTTGAGTGCTATAGGTAAAATTAGATTCACATCACTTGTCGGATAATGAAGCTTTAATGTCATATTGTTTTGATAATAATGTGTGTTTTTTTTAAATGGGCTACTACTAATAAAAACAGTAACGTATCCCGCAAGCGTACTTTGCTTTCTAGATTTAAGAGTAGCTATTGAAGTGAATGTTGTAACAGCCTCAACCAATAAATTATATTTTCTAATTGGATAACCAAAGCTTCTAGATGAGACAATCTGTTTTTTTAATGGAGCTCTTACGTCAATAGGTGAGCAAATAATTCCATTAAGTTCGTAAATAGTTCTTTCCAAATTTATACTAAATCTCTTTTTTATATAAATTGCATTGGATTTCTTTAAATCTAATACTGAATACACACCTATTGATTTCATTTTATTTGCTGTTTTACTGCCAACACCCCAAACTTCAGCAACACTAATATCTTGCATAATGCTATCAATTTTTGTGTTAGGTATTACAGATAAGTCGCATACTCCAGACCATTTAGGCTGTTTCTTAGCGCAATAATTTGCTAGTTTTGCCAATGTTTTTGTTGGGGCTATGCCAACACAAACCGGTAGACTTAGATACTGCCACAATTTCTTCTGTATAGTTTGGCCTATAGTAACTAGCTCTCGTGTATCTGATAAATCTAAAAAGCATTCATCTATCGAATAAACTTCTTGTTGATTCGAATAAGACCCTAAAAGGGTCATGGCTCGGTTACTTAAATCGGCATAAAGTGCATAGTTAGAAGACAAAACCGTAACATTAGACGATTTAATTATTTTTTCTATTCTAAATAGTGGTGTACCCATCTTGATTCCTAGTAATTTAGCTTCATTACTTCTTGAGATGACACATCCGTCATTATTACTAAGTACGACAACTGGTTTATTTAAAAATTTAGGATTAAACAGCCTTTCACAACTTACATAAAAATTATTTACATCTACTAGTGAAATCATTAGATTATTTAAACTTCCTGACTGCTCCGGTTACAACACCCCATACCTCAAATTGCATTGATTCATTAATCTCAATTGGTTTGTATTTTTCATTTGCCGCTAGTAGTCGGTATTTAGATTTATAACTTGATAGTAACTTAACGGTAAATTCACCGTCGATAGATGCTAGAACGATGTCTCCATTAGAGGCTTTCTGAGATTTGTCTACGATCACAATGTCATTATCATGAATCCCTGCATCTATCATTGAGTCTCCCTTAATTCTCACAAAGAAAGTTGCTTCTTTTTGTTTAATTAAATAATCATTCAAATCTAGTTTCTTTTCTATATGATCGTCAGCTGGTGATGGGAAGCCAGCGGGAACTTTATGCTCAAATAATTTTAGAGGTTGATAGCTTAGTAAAGGTTTGGTGGCTTTAATATCAACAATGTTATTTGTTTCGGATTGAATAATATATTTTTTAATATCGACAACTTTACTTTTAGGTACCCTTATTACTTTCGTAGGTTCTCCGTAAATACCGCTATTTAACTTTCGTCCTGCTCCTAATCTCAAACCTCCGTGAGGCTTTTTATTTTTATTCATTTGAATATTGTAACATAAATCAAGATAATAAATTCTAGATTACTTAGCATACAATTGATTAAGTTGTACAGTAAATAAAATATATATTAGGTATTGACAACAAATTTAAAAAGAGGCACAGTGAATAAAGCTAGTGCTATCAGGGGGTACGAAGCACATTAGTTACGGCACTAACTAATATAGGTATAGTAAATTTAAATTAATCTGGAGGAACGGCATGAATAAAGGTGAACTTATCGAAGCAGTTGCAAACGCGACAGGATCAACAAAAGCAGATGCAGGAAGAGCAATTGATGCAACAGTAGATTCAATTACTGCAGCATTAAAAAAAGGAGACACTGTAACATTAATTGGTTTTGGTACATTCAAAACTGCTGCAAGAGCAGCTAGAACTGGTCGTAATCCTCAAACAGGCGCTGCTCTTAAAATCCCAGCACGCACCGTACCATCGTTTAAGGCAGGAGCTGCACTAAAATCAGCTGTAAACTAGTAAAAAGAATTAAAGTGTAAATAAAAAAACACCTAACAAATAGGTGTTTTTTTTGGCTTTTATTATTAGCTACATCCCGCAGTTGTGGCATTTTCCTTTTACAGTCATAAATCCTTTAATTGTAGAAAGACCGATGACTCCTTCAAAGTTAGCACCGTCGACATCAGCATTAGTTAAATCAGCATTAGTTAAATCAGCTCCTCTTAGATCTGTTTTCACCAACTCAGCCCTATTAAGATTAGTATTTCTTAAATTAGCCCCTCGTAAATCACCAAAAATAAAACTAGCTATATTAAGATCGGCCCCCTCAAAATTAGCTTTTACAAAGTTTCCACCAGAAGAGTCGAATTTCATTTGCCCCATTGGCTGATTACCCACATCTAAGCCCAGTCTTCCTTTTGTAATAATGGCGCCTGACATGTCTACATCCCCTAGTGTGCCAATAATTCGTGCATTAGCTAAGTTAGCTCCTGTAAATATTGTTTTACCGAAAATTGGCTGAAACATAGTAGCTTCAGCTAAATTAGCTCCAGAAAAGTTAGTTTTTTCAAGGCGGGCTAGATTTAAATATGCTCTCTGTAAATTTCCACCAGACAAGTTTGCACCTCTTAAATCTGCTCCGAAGAAACTGGTGTTAACCATTACACAATGAGTTAGGTCCTTACCCTTAAAATCTAAATACCCAACATCAATGCTAGATAAATCACAATCTGGATCCTCTAATAATTCGTCAGCCATCTTTTGAGAAACCTTAGTTCTGTTGTCACTTTTATTTTTAGCATAAAAAGTATTGGCTTTAGCTAAGACAGACTTAGGGTCCTCTATAAAAACTGATTTTGAGTCTTTATTTCCAAAACAATATTGTTTTCCCTCAAAACTTGCATTAATAGAACAATCCGTTTTAAAAAAATTTCCATCGGCAAGGCTTGTAGTGCAGTATTGATCAAGTTCAACAGCTTTAATAGGGAAAACTAAAATTAATAATAATAATAAAAGATATTTATTTTTCATAAGCCTGCCTATATTATATAAATGGTTACAGTTTATTATAGACCTATAGGAATTATAAAGTTTAGTTTAAATTAAGGAGAGGCTTAAGATGAGTACTGTATTAGTTACAGGGGCAAATAGAGGGCTAGGATATGAGTTTGTTAAACAATATAGTAAAAATAATTTTAATGTACTTGCGTGTTGTCGAAACGCAGAAAATGCTTCCGACCTCCAAAAATTAGCAAAAGAAGTAAAAAATATTAAAATCTACGAATTAGATGTTGGAAACATCAAAGTAATTAAAAATCTCTCGCAACACTTAAAAAATGAAAAAATTGATGTCTTAATAAATAATGCAGGAATTTATCGATCAAGCACTATTGGAAATATAAATTATGATGAATGGATAGAAAGTTTTAAAGTTAACACTATTGCACCATACCAAATCATTGAGGCTTTTCTAGATCAAATATTAAATAGTGATCTAAAAAAAGTTGTTTCTATTACAAGTAAAATGGGCAGTATTGATGATAATACAAGTGGCGGGTCATACATTTATCGAAGTAGTAAAACTGCATTAAATAGTATGATGAGAAGCCTAACACACGACCTTGCAGATCGAGGCATAGCTACCTTGACCCTTCATCCAGGATGGGTAAGGACAGATATGGGAGGTCCGGGGGGATGGATTGATACCCTTGAAAGTGTGCAAGGTATGATTAAACAAATTGACAATCTAACTATTGATGATTCTGGAATGTATCTAGATTTCGCAGGGAAATCTATTAATTGGTAATCTTCATATCACATATAAAAGAATATCTGACTTTCTGTCAAATTTAACCAACATATTTATTTTTATACGATTATAAATTTATATTTGTATAGACTATAATATTTTTTATATGCTATCCAATATAAATCATAAAACCTTAAGTACCTTAATTGCAATCCTTGTTGGAATATTTACTACTGGTTATTTAAGGGTTCATTGGATTTCTTTCTTACCAGAACCGGATAGTGGTATAAACGCATTCTATTCTCAATACTTTTATTCAGTCCTATCTAGAGGTGAAGTTATCGATCACAGTCTTCCTCCAGCAATCTATTCATTAATAACTTCATGGGTTTGGGGTTTAGAAGTTAATCAGTATATTGCTCTGCGTTGGATTGATCTATGTCTTGCCGTTGCTGCCTCCATAGTTTTTTTTAAAGTTATTGAAAAAGAAAGTGGCAGTATTCTTTTTAGTATCGTTTCAGTTGGTACTCTTCTCCTGGTAATGAACAACTCCTCCTTAATTCTTTATGGTTTCAGAAATTCAATTTGGGCTGCTTACTTTCCCTTTTTTTTAGCTCTTCTTATTTCACAAAATATTAATGAAAAAAATAAAAACCTATTTTATCTAATAGGGGTACTCGCGACATTTGGTGTTTTACTAAGAGAGCCTTTTATTTTTTTCTATTTAGTTGGGGGGTTTGCAATTTTGTTTGCTTACGGCTGGAAAATTCTTACTAAATACCTGCTAGGCTCATTCTTATTTGGATTAACTATTCTATTTATTCTCATTATACTTCGAGGGGGAGTGAGTCCATTAGTCATTCTTGATTCATATGCATTCCATGCCTCTGGTATGGAAGACCTCACAAAAGAGCTTTTAGTCCCCAATTTTTTTAAACATGGCTTAATCATGATTAAGACTTATTGGTTTGGGATAGTTCTTTCATTTATTTCTATAATATATTTATATAAATCATACTTAATCGATAAAAAAATAGTTAGTATTAACCGGCTCTATTTTTGGTTAGCCTTAGCTCTAATCCCAATTTTAGAACCTGTATTGAAGCTTGGTTTTGATTACCATTTTGCAAACTGTATACCAGGTCTTGTCGGAATTTTAGCAGTGGGTTGGAGAAATTTTACTTTAAATGAGTCAAAAATTGTAAAAAACTATTCCATGGTAACTATCACTTTACTATGTATTTCAGGGGTCTATGGGAATACTCTTAATACGTTGACTATTAATGAGTACCATAAAGAAAATACGCTAAAAGATGCTTATGATCAACTATGGAATAATAGTTATACTGAAATTGAAACTATCAGACTTTCAAATTATTTGATTGCAGCTGACATGATTAAAAAATTATCCAACAAGGATTCCACACTCGCTATAGCTGGTTTTGCATCAGTCCTTTACCCATTGACTGGACTGCGTCCTACATCACATAAAACAGGGGAATTAAGACGAGCATATAAGAACCTTAATTGGAACGAAGATGAGTTTGTAGCTTTGTTAAAGAGAGAGAGACCTACAATTATATTTCCAACAATACAGCAATTACCGGGCATAAAAATTTTAAATCGGGCAATTCAAAGAACTAACCTATATGAAAGAGTAGCGATTGTTTCGTATAGCCCTAAAGTTTATTACAAAACTATTTCTGGTGATATTTATAGACTAAAAAGTTTTAAAAATAAAAGTTTTGATTAATTTTATACCAAAAAAAATTGCCCTTTTTTATAAATTTGTATTTTTTTATAGTTTTCCATACCTTATGTCAATAATTAGTATTTCTTTTATCCATCATTTTGATATAAGGTGTTGATTTCTACCGTAATAATTAGTTTTCTATTAAATAAAAATTTGGTGTTTACAAAATGAAAAAAACAATCACTATACTCACTCCTACATATAACGAAGTAGATAATATTGATGAGTTACGTAGTCGAATTTCCAAAGTAATCAAAAAAATATCTGGCTATAATTTCGAACATTTATTTATTGATAATGCATCTAATGATGGGACTATTGATAAGCTTAAACAAATAGCTAAAAAAGACAAAAAAGTTAAGATAATAATAAATGCTAGAAATTTTGGGCCTGCTTCTTCGACTTTTCACGGACTGGTTCAAGTTGAGTCAGATGCTTGCATTCATATAGCATCTGACCTCCAAGATCTGCCCGAATGTATTCCTGATTTAATAAAAAAATGGGAAGAAGGCTTTAAAATTGTTGTTCTTGTAAAAAAAGAATCAGAGGAAAAAAGGTCAATGTTTTTTGTAAGAAAACTTTATTACCGTTTTTTAACAAAGGTCTCAGAAACACCTCCAATAGAAAATTCCACTGGTAATGGCTTAATTGATAGTGATGTTATCAAAATTTTAAAAGGTATCAATGACCCTCTTGTTTTCTTGAGAGGTCTTCTAGTAGAAATTGGTTTTCCGATTGGCAAAGTTTATTTCAAGCAACCTAAAAGAAAAAAAGGTTCTACAGGTAATAGTTTCTACAACCTTTATGAGCTTGCTTTGGTAGGCATTACCAATCACTCAAAAGTACCAATAAGAATTCTGTCTTTAATTGGATTTATTTTATCTTTTTTAAGCTTTATTATTGCCGTTGGGCATATATTTTTAAAAATCTTTGTATGGGAGTCATACGCAATTGGCATGGCGTCAATGCTAATAGGTTTATTCTTTTTTGGGTCAATACAAATGCTTTTTCTAGGCTTGATTGGTGAATATATTGCTGCAATTCATAGTAGAGTTCGTGATATACCCTCAGTTATTGAGTCAGAACGGATAAACTTTTAAAGAAACCTTTATCAGATAATTTGCTTAAATTTGAATAGAGTGAATTATTAAAGCTTTTTGATTATATTAAATAATTTAACTTTATTGAATTTTATATTTCACTTTTAGATTAGTAATTTTTTCAAAGTCTGATCTATCAACCAAAGGGCTGAGATCATCAAGCTCTGGTGAATGAAGACTGCCATCTGAGTTTCTAACTACTGAAAGTTTTGGTAAAAAGGGTTGTTCTGGATCTGTAAATACTTCACAAATTAATGGTTTTTTACTTTTCATAATTTTTTCAATATTCTTATCAAAATCCTTCCAGCTCCTAATTTGAAAAGCATCCATTTCAAATGCTTTTGCAATCTTAGTAAAATCTGGGCACGATACTCCTGAATCTTTATTAGTTCCAACATACCTTCCGTTAAATAATGCTTTTTGTGTATGTTTGATCATTAGATAACCATCGTTATTAAATATAAATATTTTTATCGGTAAATCATAGTGGACTATAGTTTGAAGCTCTTGAAGATTAAGCATCATGCCACCATCACAATTTAAGCATACAACTTCTTTTTTACTTGCTATTGCTGCTCCAATTGCTGCTGGTAAACCGTATCCCATCTCACCTAAGCCAGTAGATGTTATAAGTCTTTGTTTGGATTTAAGATTTAGTCCATAATGAGTTGTCAATAAAGCCGTGCCCATATCAGTTACAATTATCTGTTTTTTAGTTAAATATTTTTCCATTCTTTTAATAAATTTATACGAATTAATATAAATGCCCTTTGAATGAACTGCGTCGTCATGAATATCATTCTCCATTATTGGATAATTTTTTTTCAACTCTTTACAAAAGCCTATCCAGCTATTAAATTTTTCATTAGAGCTTAATTGTTGTTTGTTTTGAAGTATTAAGCTCAAAAAAATCTTTGCATCACACTTGACTGGATAATTTATCTTCTTACCAAATTTTAGCAATTCATTTTCATCGATATCAACAGATAATATCTTTGCATGCCTAGCAAAATCTTGAATATTGTAACCAATTTGAGGAATGGCAAGTCTGGTTCCAATACATACCAATGCATCACAATTTTGCAGAATAAAATTAGCAGATCTTTGACCGTAAACTCCTGCCTTCCCAAAATACAATTTATGGGAGGAAGAGGTTAAATCAGCTGCTTGCCATGTAAGCAAATAGGGGATGTTCATCATTTTCAACACAGAAGTAACTAGATCGCTACCACCCGATAATCTTACCCCATGACCTAGAATTATAAGAGGTTTTTTTGATGAATTTAAAAGACTAATAAGAGATGAAATACCTTGCTTTACATTTAATATTTCCTTATTTTCTTTATTTTTTGTTAGAAATAATTTCTTTAAATGGTTTTGCTGGGCAATATTAATTTGTTTGGATTGAATATTCATGGGTATATCAATCCATATTGGGCCTGGTCTTTCATTTACTGCCACATGAAAAGATGTTTTAAGAGTGTTAATTATAAGGTTTGGATCGATGAGTCGGTATGCCCACTTAGTAATTTTTTTTACCATATAGGTAGAGTCATAACCCTGCACTCCCCATATTCTCATACTGTTATTTTTTTTAGTATATTTTGAATTCTCGTTTCCAGATAAAATAATAACTGGGATTGAATCCATCCAAGCACTGAGAACGCCAGTTATGGCATTTGATGAACCGGCCCCAGTGGTTAATAGAACAACAGTTGGTTTATTAGTTATTCTGTAATAAGACATAGCAGCCATAACAGCTGCTTGCTCATGATGAACGCATATAATTTTGGTTTTTCCATATCTATGGATAGCATCAAAAATTTGCGCGTTCCCCGCGCCTATAATCCCAAAAACAACCCTTATATCATTCTTTGAAAAATATTCTGCTATTAAATCAGAAACGTTTTTAACTGCCATCATTAATGTACCATTTAACAGTTTTTTTAATTGTAGATTCAAAGCTGGTATAAATTTCTAAGTCAAAATTATTTCTTTCTTTTTCTGTGTTTGGAACAAAGTGACTACTTCTAGATTCTGTTCTTTTAGATGTGTTTAACACTACAGGAATATCACTTTTAAAGTTTTTTGAGATTATATTGGCTAATTCCTCAATTCTTACTTCTTTATCAGATCCAATAGAGTACGTCTCTCCAATTTCACCATTTATAGTTAATGATAAAATCCAAAATGCTGCATCAGCTCCATACATATAACTTCTAACAGTGTTTCCATCTCCCCTTACCCTAATACTTTTCCCATTAATTGCATCTAATATAAACATATTTTGAGCCCAAGGACTGCTAATCTCATGGAACGGCCCCATGAAAGAATAAGGACGGCCTATTAATATTGGTGCTCTAAATTGCTGCCTTGCTGAAGTGCATAATAACTCAGCAAAAGATTTAGAACGAGAGTATATGTCTTGATTATAATTATTATCAGCTAAGCCGCTACTTAAATACATAATTTTTTTCAATGAACTTAGCATGTTAGATATTTTGAGAATATTGCTTACACCATCCGCAATAGATGCGGATGTATCAAAAGGATTTGATGCATGCTCTCTAATATCTGGATTACAAGCTGCATGAATAATATAATTAGTTTTACTGGGTAACTCACTAATATATGCCACATCCTTATTAACAAAATTTATTTCACTTTTGTTATCGGAAAAAAATTTATCAAAAATATCAGATTTATTTCTATCGATAATGGTTAGTGTGATATTGAAATTGAATTTTTTATTAAGTACTGAAATTAAACATAAAAGCCAGGTGCCTACAAATCCTGAGCCACCCAAAATTACAATATGCGAGTCTTTTGCCTTAATTAAACTTGAAACTCTTTTATCAAGTATATTAAAAAGGTCTTTATCTATAGAATTTTTTGTTTGTTTATTCAAGTCTTTTATTTACCAACTAAATTCTTTGCAATTTCAAGAATCATATCTTCCTGGCCGGCGATAACTTTTTTCTTGCCTAATTCAAAAAATATATCTCTTGGATCCGCCCCCGTTTCTTTTGCAATTCTTAGCACTGGTTTGATAAAGCCAGAAAATACCCCTGCAAGACCACTAACAATGCTTTCTGATTTTATTTTTGGGAACTCATTAATTATGAATTCTTCAGCATACTCTGCAAGATCTAAGAGCGAATATAATTTTACACCCGTAGAGATTTTAATTTTCTCCAGAACGGCTACTAAAACTTCAAGTTGAGCGTTCCCAGAACCAGCACCAAAACCTCTAACTGAGCCGTCTATAAGAATAGCTCCAGTCTTTACAGCTGTAATGGCATTGATTACAGCCATACCTAAATTATTATGAGCGTGAAAACCAACGCCTATAGAGATCTCACTCAATAAAGCCTCAACTCTAATGGCTACATCATCTGGGAGATAAGCTCCGGCAGAATCCATAAAAATAACACCTTCCGCACCATAATCTTTCATTTTTTTTGCTTGTTCAGCAAGAAGTTCTGGGCTAAGCATATGAGACATCATAAGACAGCCCCAAACCTCGAGTCCACTTTGTCGAACGTATGATATGTGTTTCTCACATAAATCTGCTTCAGTACAGTGAGAAGCAACACGAAAGATATCAACTCCAGCGTCTATTGCAGGCTTTATATCTTTTTCTATGGTCGCAAAACCTGGAATAACATGAACTCCTAATTTCGATGTTGTTAGATGCTTTCGCGCTGATGCAAGCATCTCTTGATCTGATATTGAAGACCGTCCTAATTGAAGTGAAGAAGCTCCTAATCCATTACCATGACCAATTTCAACAATTGAAATGTTTGCATTATTTGCTAGCTGGCAATAATCTTCGATTTGTTTCTTGGTGAATTTATGTGAATTTGCATGACTTCCATCTCTTAATGTAGTGTCATTTATAATGACTTCCGAAATTAAATTCTCACTTATACCCATTTTTTCGCCCACTTTTCCGCCATTGCAACAGCAGCACAATTTATTATATCCAAATTACCAGCATATGATGGCAAATAATCACCTAATCCTTTTACCTTTACCATTACAACAATTCTATCATTATCAAGAACTGGACCCAAAATTAAATTATATTCAGGAACATAGCTCTTTATTTTTAAAATTATTTCATCTAATACAAGTTTAAGTTTATTTATATTAGGATTTTTGACTTTTGCAAAAACTGTTGTCTGCATATCGATACAAGGATCAGCAGGGTTTAAATTAAGGATTGCCTTAACATTTTTGGCACCACTAAAATAACTTATACCAGCTTCTGTTGTATGGATATATTCATCAAGATTCTGCCTTGTTGCTTTTCCAGCGGACCGAGATGCTATTGTTGAAACAACTTCAATATACTCTGGGTTTGGGTGCACCAAACCTATAGCATTTGCAATTGGTATTGATGCTTGCCCTCCGCATGTAATGACATTAACATTCCACGCACTAAGACAATCTTCGATATTGACTGATGGTACGCACATTAATCCTACCTTTGCTGGTGTTAAATCAATGGTTTTTATTGATAGATCCTTTAATATCTTTGCATGCATTTGATGCGCCTTAGCAGAAGTGGCATCAAAAATAATCCGGCATAAATTTGGGTTTTTTTCTATATAAGATAAACTTTCTGAAGAAACATTAACTCCCATTGATGCAGCTATTTGCATTCCTGGTGAGCGTACATTTCTTCCAATAAATGCTGTGCAATCCAAATACTTTGATCTTGATATTTTTTTTAGTAAATCAGTACCTATATTTCCACTACCGATAATTCCAACAGGGACCTTCTTTGTGGTTTTCAAAATTTAAGTCCAAAATAAGTTTCAAATCTATCAATTATAAAATCCAGCATTCTATTTCATCCTGACTATTCATTATTTGTCCATAATATTTAATTCAAAGGTATTATTTTTTTGTTATTATCTAAAAATTAATTCTTTCAGCTTCTACCACTAACGGCATTTTTCGAGCATGGGCAAGATTAATCAATACATACTCTCCAATTAAACCTAACCCAAGCATTTGAATACCCATCATGAAGAAAAAGCTAATTATCAAAGGGGCAACTCCAAGTTGAAATGTACTCCAAAACATTAACTTTAAAATGAAATAACTAAGAGCAATAGAAAAACTAATAGCACTGCTAATTCCACCAATTATTGTAAACAATCTTACAGGTAATTTTGATTGTTTTACTAAGCCCAATAGCGCTTCGTTAAGAAGAGTAAAAAAATCATGCTTGGTATTCCCTAATTTCCTCTTTTGCTGTGTGTAGGGAACTTTAGCAATGGGAAAACCAATCTCACACAATAATCCCCGGAAATACGGGTAGGGATCATTCAATGAGCGAAGTACCTTAATTACTTGTTGGTCATAAAGTCCTGCGCCAGTGGCATCATTAATCAACTCAACTTCAGAAACTTTATTAAGTAGGCGGTAGTATATCTTCCGCACAAAACCCCATTTACTAGCCTCATTGCTTCGCCTAACCGCCAAGGCCACTTTGTAGCCCTCTTCCCATTTCTGTACAAATTCTAGAATTATTTCGGGAGGGTCTTGCAGATCGCTAGGAATCATAATGCAGGCATCCGCATATGATTGTAAAATCCCATAATAAGGCGAAGTTATAGACCCAAAATTTCTAGTATTCAATATAACTTTAATTTTTTTGTCTTTAGCAGCTAAAATTCTTAACTTGTCTACAGTGCCATCAGTTGAGCAATTATCTATAAAAATATGCTCGTAATCATAAGGTAGCTTTGAAGCTGTAAGTCTAATCCTTTCAGATAATTCGACTATATTTTTCACCTCATTAAAGCATGGCGTTAATATTGATATTTTCTTATTTTTTTTATTATTAATTTTATTCATATCAGTTCATAATATCATCTGAAAGAGATTTTAATGGATTCTAAATATGAGATTCATTTTTTGCAACAGGTTAATACCCTTCTAAATTGGCTTGATAGATTTTTTAAGATCTAGCTTTGAGCCTATGTCAGTAACAGTTTTCTGCTTTGCGTATTCTTCCCAACCATTCTTATTTAAGCCCATATTATATTCTGGTAGTCTCAATTGCATACACTTAGTACATAGGTCTACATTTTTTTTATTTTTATTAATTTCATCAAGGTTGCTTTCTAAGAAATTTTTTGCAACTACATTTTCATCTCTTTGCCAAACTGTACAACAAATTGGTACAGATAAATCTGCATTTATATTAATTTGATTCTCTCTAAAAGGGCAGGTATTTTCTGGAAGTACAGATTTTGATGAAGCCTCAATCCCTTCATCAATAGTGACTAGCAAGTTATCTTTTAATAACCTAGTTTGCAAATCTGGCTTGCCTTCAATATGAGAAATCACCCTCTCTAAAGGCATTACAAGTGCATATGTTTTAGAGACAACAAAGCCTAACTTGTTGGCAAACATCTCCATCTCATCAATATTTATACCGCAATTATCTTTATATAGATGATAGTTTATGTCTACGAGTGTATTTGCATTATATTTATCAATTAATTTTCTAATCGAAATCAAATTTTCTTTTACTAATTCAATATCACCACCCTGGTGAGTATTATTATATGCAGCTGGAAAGAAGCCCGATAATGAAACTTTTAAATAGTCCGGATTTGATTGAATTATTTTATCGAGGCGAGAGCGAAACTTAATTGATAAATTACTAGACAACGCAACAGCAACGTTTCTTTCATGGACATAGTTTATAATTTCACTTAGGTATGGGTGAAGTAGTGGCTCGCCCCAACTATATAAACTAATATGTGACGTAAATGGTGAATCTTCCATAATTTTATCGAATACAGATTTGAAAGTTTTTAGTGTCATTGATCCCTTTGGGACATCAGTTTCCTCAATGCTATGAGGGCAAGATGCACACTTAAGGTTGCATGAACTTAAAATATCTACAGTATAATAAGGAGCATCATCATCATGAAAACTTAAAACTGGTATCTCTGGAATATCTAACTTTTTTAGCTGACTTAATATCTCATCTTCCTTCAAAGCTACAGCAACTAAAATAACTACATCTTTACGGTCATGAAGTATATTTTTTAATTCAATCGGACTGTAAACTTTCAAACCTTGTGAGTACTTATTGTTAAGAGCTTTATCAGAGTCAACAAATCCTAAAACATCTATATTATTATTTTTTAATTGGCGCAAGGCCCCAATACCAGTCATTCTGGCACCCCAAATTATGACTTTTTGGTTAGAAACAAACTTAAATACTGTATCCCTATTTTCCAATAGCATGTCCTCTAAAGATTTCTATATCCGCATCAGTTAATGTTTCTTTGTAAAATTTAATTAATTTGCCTATTGAGCTCTCAAAGGGTGTGAAATCGAAATCTCCAATTTCATTAAAAATTATCGACGGATCTCCTGAATACTCAGGATTCATTCCAGGATTTTTTACAATTACATCTGTGCTATTACTCATAAGGTCGTTAATGATTTCGGCAAGGTCCACCAATGAGATCGGGGTTCCTGAACAAAAATTATAACTCGTTCTTGCTAGTGGAAACTTATCTAGTATGCTGTGTAAAAAACGAGAGAAGTCATCTACCCAAATATAATCAAAAAGCATATTGCGATTTAAAGATACAGGAATTCCGGCAAGAGAATTACATATATTATTAGAGATAAAACGCCTTGAATAATCTTCATAGCTCCCAAAAATTCCAAATAACCTCAAATTAGTTACTTTATTTTCTTCAGTACTTTCTAAAGCATTTGCAATACAAAATTTACCTAGCCCATATGTATCAATAGGGATACTTTTCTTAAATAATGATTCCTTCATTATTGGCTCATATACTCTTTTATCGTATTCAGCGCCCGAACCTATTTGAACCATATGTCCAAAATATTTTTTTGCATTATATATATTGAAAAATACTTTTAATGTATTTTCTACTGAAGTAATATCTACTGCTGAGTGAATTACAAGATCAGGTTTTAATTTTTTAACGTACTCAAGACATGAATTATCGTCAAAAAGATCTAACTCTTGTCTGGTTGGGGCATAAACCACAAAATTTTTCTTTTTCTCAAAATATTTCTTGAGATTTTTTCCAATAAATCCTGTGCCACCAATAATTAATAATCTCATAAGATTTATCTGTGAATTGTAATAGGAATTACGTCGTCTTTTTTAGGCTGAATCCACCTATTCTTTTTAATATTTTTTAAATCTTCTTCGCCACCAATTGCTTTAACTACTTTATTAACATGACTATCTAAATCTTCCTCAACACAAACCATTGGTGCAGAACATGTTGAACATAAATCCACACATTTCCTTTCGCCTGCTAACATAGCAACCTGAAGCTCCCTTAAAGAATCACCATTCCAAATCTCAGAGACACTCTCTTTAGAAACGTCTCCTATCACAACTTTTCTTGGCCAATCGAGGGTACATGGACTAACGGTACCGTCACAATTAAAGTGAAGATACATAAAAATAAACGGGCAAGAATCTTTCCATTGATTAATTTTTTGTCCATACATCCCAGTATCAGTAACATCATTTTGCTTATCTAACTGGGTATCTGCCCATTGAGGCACTACTTTTTCTATGAATATCTCATCGCAAATTGGTGTAAATGTATCAAAAAAATACTTTTTTTCTTCTTCTGAGAGATTAAATTTAATATCCTTATCTCCCTTTAAAGCATGAGCCTGATCTGCAATCTTTACATAAATCTGTAGCTCACTTTTTTCCCTAACTTTTATTTCATATAAACTTTTCACGCCATCTATAATCTCTTGAAATACTTGCTTAGTCCCAGCAACAGTCATGTATCTCTCATCTGACAAGCCTTCTAGAGAGATATTAATTCTTTGTAGACCTGATTTAACTAAACCCTCATTAAGTTCAGGTGTCATTTTTGAGCCGTTTGTAAACATTTCAATAATATCTGCCGAGCCACTCTTGCTCGCATAATCAACCATTTTAACCACTTCTGGATGCAATGTCGGTTCGCCATGATTACCGATTTTTATTTTCTTAATTTTATCTGGGAAGTCATTAAAATCATCAACAATCTTTTTAAACATTGAGAATTCCATAAACCCTCTTTTTAGACCTACATCTTTCATCCCTTGGGTATCAGCTTGAAAACAAAAGCTACAACGATAATTGCATAAACTAGAGATATCGACGTGTGCAGATATAGGTGTCTTTAAGGGCACTAATTCTTCCAATGGTGTTTTTTCTGCAGAATGTATTCTAGGTCTTACTACTACTTCCTCTAAATCGCTCATTTAACCCCCTCTATTTTCTAACTCAAGAGTACTTTATCTTCGAATACCACAACTTTACAGGTTATTTTATTTTCTTCAACAAATCTTATTACCTGCTCTGCGTAATTCCCAGGCAACATAATAATAAGGAGATCACAATTGGTACTAATAAAATTTTCAGGGCTAATAATCTTTTTATGAAGTATTGGAGTAAATTTACCTTGTTTAAAGGTGGCAGAATCAATTACATACTTTATTTGCTTTAGCTTTGCAATTGCCATAAGCGCAAGCGCTCTATGTCCAGCACTCCATATTGCAACATTTTTATGCTTATTCACCTCTTTTTGAATTGATTTAACAATATCTGAGACTGTCTCTATGGCTCCGCCAATATTGATTCTTTCCTCAGGTTTCGCGATTACAACAAGATCATTTCCATTATTTTTTTTATAGGATTCTAAAATACTAAAGCCGTTAATTTCCATAGCCTTTCTTAATGTCTTTTCTGTAAAATATACTAAATGGTCCGCAACAAATTCGTAAAGACAATTTTTTTCAAGCAAATAGTCTACATTTGGAACTGATACATATATTACGCCATCGTTACCTACTAAATTTCTTAAGCAACTTAAATAATTCTTTGTTTCAGGCTGATGTTCTAAAAAGTTATTACAAACAACTAATGAATATTTTTTATTATAGGATTCTGGTAACTCAGTCAGGTAAGCTTTTTCTACTCTTAATTTCTTTTTCTTACATTCCTCAATATTCTCAAGGGAATGCTCAATACCATAAGCATCGACATCTAACCTCTCTAATACCTCCAAAAAATCCCCTTTTCCAGAACCAACTTCAATTGCATCTTTTCCTAAGATATTGTATTTTTCTATAAAAGGACGCCACTCATTAGCAAGGTTTTCTTTAGAGCCTTCAGACAATGAAGCGGCAGTTATAACGTCTTTATAATAGCTAACCGGTTCATTCTCAAGCTGAATTAAGCCGCAATCAATACACTGACAAACCATTAATGTAATCGCTTGATCTTCTTCAATTTCCTCAAGGCTTGAGATAAAATGTTGAGCTGCTTTTGGAAATCCATCAAGGTTAATTAAAGACTCAATTCGGGATGAAGCACATAGTCGGCATTCGAATTTTAGATTTTTTGATTTCATATCGTTTAAGAAATATATTTAATCGTAATTATTAAGAATATTCCATCTATCATTTAATTTCTTTAGTCTTTTATCATCTTCTCTTGTTATAAGAGAATAAAATTCTCTTTTATTTAATAGCCATAATAATTCGAAATGTACTGCATTCAATAAGGTTTCTTTGATCTTTTTTTTATTTAAAGCTTCTGCATGAAAAATTATTTTTCTTGTCTCAAATCTTGATAGATGACTCTCACTAATTTTTTTTAATGGATCTACAGAAACGTCTGATATACCTCCACCAACCACAAAATCAAGATTATGATCTCTACATTTATTAGCAATCTCAATACAACTATCATTAACATTATCCTCATTAACACTATCTAATGCTAACCCTTTAGATCTTACAAAATCGACTCTTCCAAAAACAACTCCATCAATTCCATTTTTCTTTGCAGCTATCTCTATCATTTCGCTGCTATTGTTGAAGCCGGTATGTGTTTCAATATTAGCCAGGAAGTCTACATCCGCTCTTTCATCTGAATTAAATACTTTATTTTTAGCAACAACATACTTTTCCATCGCATAGGATGTTTCAACCATAGGTGCAATGACATAATCTACGCCAAATTGTTTTGCCTCTATTAAGTCTCGGACTGCTTCGCAGCCACCAATTTTAAGTCCAATACCGATACTAGCTCTTCTAGATAAATCCATTAACCTTAATAACTCTTCAGTTCGCGTGCCTTCAGCCTCAAACTCTGCTTTCACTGCTAACGCCCCATTTTCTCTGAGCTTATGAAGGATTTCTAGCATTTCTTTTTCAGTTTTGTTCATAATCTTTTTAGTCTATTAAATCGTTAAAATTTTTAAACACTTTAGTATTTTTACTGCTTATAATTTTATCTGTAGATAATACCTTATGATGCATAAATTTTATAGAGGCTAAGCTAGCAGCTTTTTGATCAAGCTCGCTATCGCCAATCATAATTATATTTTCGGGTGGAATTGATGATAATTTAATTATTTTATAACACCCATCTGGTGATGGTTTTTTAAACTCTACGTCGTCACTAGTTATAATATATTTAAAAAAATTATAGATACTATGTTTTTTAAGGGTCTTATTAGCTAAATCTTTTGGTTTATTTGTAAAAACTGCCATCTGAATGCCTCTAGTCTTAAGGTAGTTTAGATAATTGATTACTCCATCAAAGAGTTTTTCATTGTCCAGCGGGTCTGCTAAATATTTTTTTCTAAAAATACCTAAATACTTTTTAGCATCTATCTCATTAGCTATTGTTTTTTTTATCATCTCTTCCCCACCAAGACTCAGATAGAGAGAGATATCTTTAGATTTTAAAGTAGGAAGATTTAAATCTTCACGAATAGTATTAAGTAATCTAATTACTGTTTTATCAGAATCAACTAAAGTACCATCTAAATCAAAAATTACTAGTTTAACTAAGTCCATTAACTAAAAATATTCTTAGCAAGTTCATCTTTATCCAAGAAAGGACTCATATCATGAAGAGATGGCGAAACCATACTTCCATCGTCTAATTTTCTTGAAGTCAACTTTGGAGAAAATCCTTGATTAGGATCAATAACGATTTCGAAAATTCCTGATTTATTATCATTTAGCATTTTTAAAAAATGTGATGAGGATAGCTGAGATAATTTAGTGACTTTAATATTTGGAATATTTAATGCTTTACCTAACGCGATGAAGTTAGGCATTGTGACACCACTTTTTGGGCCAACCCCAGAGACATTGTCAGAAAAGTATGCTTCCTGAGTTTGCTTAATTGATACATACCCATCATTATTAAGAATAAAAACCTTGATAGGTAAGTTATATCCCTGCATAGTTTGAAGTTCTTGCAAATTCATCATCAAACTTCCATCCCCAGCCAAACAAATTATCCTCTTTCCTTTCATTGCAATTGCAGCGCCGATTGATGCAGGTAAGTCATACCCCATTGATGCTGATCCAGAATTTGTATATAAACGTTGGCCTTGTTTGATTTTAGCTGCTTGAAAAGTTATTACACAGGCTGACCCATTCCCTGTGATAACCACATCATCTTTATCTAATAAATTAAATAGTTCATCGGTAAAAGCATATGGATTAATTTTTTTATTTTTTGTATTAATATATTCCGGAAGCATTACTGGGTACTCAATCACTCTTTCCTTGCACCACATGAGGTATTTTTTATGATCTTTTATAGTTGTATAGCCTAAATCTTGTATCTTCTGAATAAAAAGTGGGATAAAGATTTTAAGGTCCGCCTTAATCTTGTGCTCAATTTTTAAAGTTGGTTTATCTAATTCAGCTTGATCAATGTCAACCATTATTTTAAAAGCCTTAGGTGCAAACTCCTTCCAATTATAACTAATTTGCCTAATATTTAGTCTACAGCCTAGGATAATTAATAGATCAGAGTTCTGAACAGTAAAGTTTCCTGGTCGATCTCCAACTGTGCCTGGCTTTCCAGAATAATACTTATTATCATTTGAAATTAAGTCATGTGCATTCCACCCAGTCACGGTAGGTATTTTTAATTTTTTTATTAATTTTAAAAATTGTTTACTCATATTAGAAATACTTACCCCAGTACCAGCAAGAATTACAGGTCTTCTTGATTTTTTTAATTTCTCAAAAATTATATCGAAAGTTTTATCATTTAAATTGGATTTTGTTAATAGCTCGAGTTTTGTATTATTAGTAACCCCTGGATCATTAACTAATTTTTTAATACCCCCATCAAAACCCTTTAATTTATTCGGATCTATTAACGATCCTTGAACATCAATAGGTACATCTATCCAAACTGGCCCAGGCCTTCCATTTGTTAAAAGATAAATTGCTTTATCCATAATTTCTTTTATGTCTCTAGGATCTTTAACAGTTACTGCGTACTTTGTAATAGGTTTAGCCATGGATACAATGTCAACCTCTTGATCACCTAATTGTCTTAAACTTGTTTTGTAATTTTTGTGATAAGTTTCATTTTTTACTTGACCAGATACAACCAACATTGAAAGAGAGTCAGTAAATGCTCCATACACACCATTAAGAGCATTGATTCCTCCTGGTCCGGTTGTGACATTTAGTACGACAATTCTATTTATTAATCGGTAATAACTCTCTGCAGCCATAGCCGCACTTTGTTCATGATGAAAAAAAACGGGGGTTAATTCTTTGTGTCTGGTAAGAGCATCATTTAAGTGCATGGCTCCTCCTCCAGTAACCAGAAAAACATGTTTTGCACCAACTTCAACAGAACGTTGAGCAATGTAATCTGCAACTCTAATTTTTTTATTCATAACAATAAAATAATACTACGCCGCTGTTGCGATAGTAATAATATTTCCAAGTTTTATCCCAACTGGAACATTGAGCCATCTAGGAAGTTTTTGAATTTTAAAACCAAAAACCCATAGTAAATTTTTCAATAAAAAACTAATCTCAAAATAATTTTTAGATTTACGCTGATCAAGAACTTTAAATCCAGATCTATTTAGAATTGAACATGTTGTTTTGTAATTAAATAACTGAGGGTGTTGTTGGCAAAATGGTGGCCATCTCCAACCAAGAATTTTTCTCATAATTGATGATTCATCATGAGTAACAATTAATATTATTGCACCAGCCTTCATTTTTTTTCTTATTTTTTTAAGTATTTTTAGAGGATCTAAAAGATGATCAAGAACATGAATTATTACTACAGTAGATAATTTATTATCATCGACCATTTCAATTTGTTCAATTGCTGGGTAAACCTTTTTTTTTCTATTGCCTAATAGCTTATTAAGCTTAGGTAAAACAAGCTTATTAGGTTCAAATAACCAAAAAAAATCAAATTTTCCATTTAGTACGCAGTACTGGGTAAATAGTCCAATATCTGGTCCTACTTCTAAATAGTCTCCTTTGAGGCTTGACCATTTTTGTAATACTTTAAAATATCCATATTGAGTTTTTTCTAGTATCTTACTAGGTACTTGAACCATGTTAGCTGGTAACTTTTTGTAAAGATTATTTAACTCTTGATTGGTAAAATGCTCAGGAGCATATATTATTTTGCAATTATTACACTTATAATACGAAAAAAAACTTTTTGTTTTCTTATAAAATAAACCTGACCATGTTTCTTTGTTAACATTAAAAGATAATAATTCTGATGGATCAGGCGAGCTAATCTTTGAATTAATAATTTTATCATCCATGAGGCAAGAAGGGCACAATCTCATATTATATTTTTGTAACTTCATATATATTTTCACTAAGAATTAAAGGTTGCCCTATTTTACTATAAAGACTTTTTTATTCGAAATTTAGTACGATTATTTTATTAACTATAACGGCTACTCTAAAATATAGTAAAAAACTATGATTGAAAATTAGTAATAATTTATAAATTAAAGGATTTTAAATGAACACTTAATATTTTAAAAAAATAAATATAGTATAATTCGGGTAATGAGTAATTATAAAACCTATTCTAAGCTAGTTTCAAACCTCGGAAAGGAAAAGATATACTTTAACGATTTCACGTTGACTTCAGGTGGGGATTACTTACCAGATGATATAGATTGGAATTATAAAGATGTTCTTCATGCATATTACGTTCACTCAAAATTTACCCCCTATGAATTAAATTTTACTGACACCACAATTTCACATATTTTTATACAAAAACTATTTGGTCTTAAATTTCCAATTGTCGTTTACCAGTATGATTCAGGCACGGACAACCTAACCTACGTGTCAACATTTCTTAATTTTATAATAATTACTAATACTAAATTTACTAGAAAAAAAAATAAAACATATGCTATTACTAAATATAATGTTGGCTCTTCTAAAATATTTATAAAGCTATTTTTTCCATTGATCAAGTATGTGATGACTAAAAATTACAATATTTTAATGCAGGAAGATGAGCCTATGAGGAGACGACGAGGACAGCTTAGAAAGATGGGCGCTGAATTTGTAAAATATGGTGATAAATATACTCACATAGAAACAATGGAGATTAATAAGAACAAATGTAAATTTAAAGCCTCACTCTTTAATAGCAAGATTTCATCTAGATATAAAATTATAAAAAAAGATGATGACGATGGAGTTCAAGAATTTGTATCGGGTCAATCAGATATATGGGGGCTCAGAGGATTAATAGAAAATAATAAAATTACAATCTATCCCCGAATGTGTGATCACGAAGGTGCTTGTCTAGACGAAGCCAAAGTGCAAAATATAAATCTAGTGTGTCCTTGGCATAACAAAAAAATTAAACCAATCCATTCTCAAAATTTAAATAATAACAGAGTAGCTTTCAGCTATATGAATAAAAACTATCAAATAAAAATTTCAAAAAATAACATTAAAATCAAATTCGAATAATTTTTGAAATCTGTATAAATAAATTAATCATAAATCTTATGTAACAGTTAACTTTATCAAGTCATTATTAATAATGAAATTGAAACTTTTATTATTATAAATTAAAGTAAATTTCATATTTTTAGTGACAATTTCTTCGTGAATAGCTTTTGTTCTTTTTCCATGCCACGGACATGTCATGATATTATTATTTAAAATTGCGTTATCCAAGCACGCACCTTCATGGTCACACATCCTCGGATACATAGCTAATTTATTTTTACTTATTATGCCTCTTAATCCCCATGGATCTGAGATGCCAGTTAAGAATTCAATAACATTAGAACCGACTTTTTTTGTGATTGAAACTTTTGATGACCGAGAGCCGTTAAAAATTGATGGTTTATACACACAGTTTTTTTTATTAAGTTTTGTAGTTTCTGCAAAGGTATATCGCTCATTTTCTCTCGCAAAAGAAATTCCTAGTTTTCTAAGCGCCCCTTTTCTCTCTCGCATCATAATGTCACCTATCATTAACTTATCATAATTTCTAGTTATAGCCCATTTAACCAAAGGAAAGAAAAGATTTAGAAGTAGCTTATTAGACCCCACATTATATTTAGAAATTACATCAGTTTTTGATTTACTACTCTTGTAAAATTTTGAATTGACAACCATAAAAAAAGGTCCCATATGACTGAGATACACTATTTCATTGGCTCCTGCATCATACTGAAAACCAATATATTTCATATGAAAAAAAAGAACTTTAAGTCTATTCATTGTAGTAAGCGAATAATCTGTAAGAGTAATTGGTGTCGTATCAAGTAGATCGTGCACATGTTCTACATGTAATATATCTTTATAGTTCCAGTCTACATCTTCAGGCTCATATTCTCCTGTCGTGTTTAATTGAAATGACTTAAAAGATACGCCATTTTTTTTTAAAGACTTTATTAAATTTTCAGCAGTTATCATAAATTTATTTAAATGAATAATATTTATTTAAAATATATCCTAGAATCGCAAGATGTATAACTATTATAGCTTGTGAAAAATAAAGATCCCAATTCATTGTTTTGGTTAGCAGTGAAAATAATGTTATGTTTATTAAAAATAGGAATATATATACCAAATTAAATTTAAGATAATTTCTAAGTTTACGAGGCTTTAATTTTAGCTTAAAAACAAATGTGCCGTAAGAAAAAAAATTATGCACTGTTCCAATTAAATGAGATATTCCTAGTAATAAATAATGATTTGCAGTTGAAGAAAAAAAATAAAAAACAAGTACAAAAATAATATAGCCAATTAGGGTATTATAAAATCCAGTAAGAAGATATTTTAACTTTTGGTCTGAAAGTAATTTTATGAATTTTTTTTGTATACTCATGTGATGATATCTTTCCATATATTTCAGAATTTTATATTTCTATTTTAAATTAATGAATTTAAAATTTACTCCGTCATCTTACTTCCGCTAGAGTGATTTTTCCTGAATGATTTTTACTTCGTATTTCATTTAACTAAATGTAGATAAGTCCTACTGATTCTACTATAATTAAAAAATTAGTTGCTAATATATTATATTTAATAAATTTTTATATGAAAAATATTGAAGGTACGTCTAAAGCTCTTAATTTACTTCTTGCTATTATTGTTGCCGTCTTAACTACTGGTTTTCTTCGTCTTCAACTTGTAACAGGGCTCCCTCAGGTTGATGGTGGTATGTACTCATTCGTAAGCCAATATTTTTATCATAGCTCTATCAATGGTGAAATTATTAACGGCGCTACCCTACTTCTATATCAATTTATGACTGCCTGGGTTTATGGCTTCGACATTAATCAAAGCATTATGTTAAGAGTCATTGATGGACTTGTTGCAATCACTGCCTCTATCCTTCTATTTAAAATTATTTTAAAAGAAAGTACTAATATCCTTTTTACAGTAATTTTAATGGTGCCCCTTTTGGTAATAATGAATGATATTGAAGTCATAGAGTATGGCTTTAGAAATAGTATTTGGAGTGCGTATATTCCCTTATTTTCGGCTATTCTCATTTGGCAAAATTCAACCAAAGATGATAAATACTCATTCTATCTAATTGGTGGGCTTGTTTCTTTAGGTGTCTTATTAAGAGAACCATTCCTACCCTTCTTCTTTCTAACAGGTATAGCAATATATATTAGCCATGGATGGCGAGTACTTTTTAAATATTTAATTGGTTCTGCAGCAGTGGGGTTTACTTTACTTGGATTCATGCTGATGTTTAGAGGTTCAAACCTGATTGATTTATTTGATAGCTATATTAGGTATGGTCGTGCAATAGGCAGGCAGCAATGGAAATTTCCTTTTTTGTTAGTAGAATTAAATTGGTTTATTTTTGTTACTTCCTCAATTTCAATGGTTTACATTATTAAATTATATTTGAGTGATGGAAAATTAGTCAACATAAAGAGATTTTATTTTTGGTTAGTAATGGCAATGCTTTCACTTATTGAGTATTACTCTAAATTAGGACTTATGTACCACTTTTCTAACTCTTTAATTGGTCTTGCAGGGCTTAGTGCAATGGGCTGGAAATTGCTCAGTAAGCATGAATCAAAAAAAATACAAGCTTCAACCATTCTTTTTATTAGTCTACTAAGTTTAGTAGTTATCTTAATGACTTTAAAAGAACAAGTTTGGAAAGACGAAAAAATATATTCTCTTTCGGACTTAAGTAGGCACATAAAAACTCCTGATGCCTTTAGAAGTTCAAATACTCTAGAGAGAAGCCAAATGGCAACTGTAGCAGCCCAGATTTATAACTATTCAAAAGCTGATTCAACCTTAGCTGTGGATGGCTATTGGACTCATGTCTATCCACTTACAAAACTTCTTCCTCCAAAAAATAACCCAGCATCAAGTCACCGTCCATTTGTTCTAAGTGATCTAAGAACCTTTTCTGGTTCATTCAATTATAGTGGCGAGAGTAAGGAAGAGGTTATAGATTTATTATTCGGCCTAATAATGGATTATCGTCCTACTATAATTGTAGCTTCAACAAAGGGTTCAGAAATATACTCTCTCCTACCTGATGCAATTGAAAAAACAAATCTTTATGAAATAGTAATGGAGGTCCCTGCAAGATTTTCTTATTCAGACTTTTATATTGAGCGAACAGTAGAACCAGGAACTGATCCAGTTGGTTGGATGGCTGCAACGATTTATAGATTAAAAGATTTCGAATAAGATAATTTTCATACACTAAATCTTGATATAAGTGGTGGGCCCACCAGGACTCGAACCTGGGACCAAGGGATTATGAGTCCCCTGCTCTAACCAACTGAGCTATGAGCCCTTCGTTCTTACTCTTTGCCTTCTAGGAAACTTTTTAATCTCTCAGATCGCGTAGGATGCCTTAATTTACGAAGTGCTTTTGCTTCGATTTGTCTTATTCTTTCCCGGGTTACATCAAATTGCTTTCCAACTTCTTCTAGAGTATGGTCGGTATTCATTTCTATTCCGAATCTCATCCTAAGAACTTTAGCTTCACGTGGAGTTAATCCCTCTAAAATTTCCGATGTGACATTCCTTAAACTTGCATATACAGCTGCATCATCAGGAGTTAAGGTGCCAACATCTTCAATAAAGTCTCCTAAATGTGAATCTTCATCATCACCGATTGGTGTTTCCATTGAGATTGGCTCTTTAGATATTTTCAATATCTTTCTAATTTTTTCTTCAGGCATTTCCATTTTTTCTGCTAACTCTGAAGGTTCTGGCTCTTGTCCTGTGGCTTGTAATATTTGTCTAGAAATTCTATTCATTTTATTAATAGTTTCAATCATATGAACAGGGATACGAATAGTTCTAGCTTGATCTGCAATTGAACGAGTAATTGCCTGGCGTATCCACCATGTTGCATATGTTGAAAATTTATACCCTCGACGATATTCAAACTTATCAACAGCTTTCATGAGTCCTATATTACCTTCCTGAATTAAATCTAAGAACTGCAAGCCACGATTCGTATATTTTTTTGCAATAGAAATAACAAGTCTTAAATTAGCCTCTATCATTTCACGCTTTGCTCTTTTTGCTTTAAATTCACCAGAAGTCATCTGCCTATTAATTTCTTTAAAATGATTAATTGGAATTCCAGACTCCATTTCTAACGAAATTAATTTTTTTTGTTGGTCAACAATGTCATGCTTTCTTTTTTCTAACCCAACAACGAATGCTTTATCAGATTTAAGTTCTTCCTTGAGCCATTTTAGGTTTGTTTCATTCCCAGGAAAATTTTTAATAAAATGTGTTCTGGGCATCTTGGAATTTTCAATACAAAATTCCATTATCTGTCGTTCATGAATTCTAATTTGAGCAACAAATGTTCTAACTTTGTCACATAATAATTCAACAAATTTTGAAGAAAATCTGAAGTTAACGAGCTCTTTTAATATATATTCTTGATGTTTTTGGTATTCGGTATCATCAACCCATTTATTTTTAAGTCGTAGTTCGCCTAATTTTTTATGTGCTTTTTTGATAACACCAAATCGTCTTAAAACTTCAGCAGACAATTTAGCTAGTTCTTCAGGTGGCATCCCGCTTGCCTTACCTGTATCGTTATCCTCTTCAGCTTCGTCTTCTTGTGCACCGGAAGATTCTAGCTCTAAAGCAGCCTCTACTTTTGCTAACTCCTTCTCTGCTTCCATATCTATTAAGCCATCAACAAATTCTTCCACACCAATTTCAGCCTTTTTAACTTTCTCAGATATTGTCATTAAGTCATCAATGATTCCTGGGCATGCTGAAATTGCTTGGATCATATTTCTTAGCCCTTCTTCAATTTTCTTTGCAATTACTATCTCACCTTCACGAGTCAATAAATCAACTGTACCCATTTCTCTCATATACATCCGCACTGGATCAGTCGTTCTTCCAAACTCAGAATCTACAGTTGCTAATGCTTGTTCTGCTTCTTCAGCAGCTTCCTCATCAGTAACGGGGGCAGGAGCATCAGACATTAATAATTCTTCTGCATCAGGGGCCTGTTCGTAGACCATAATTCCCATATCATTAATAATTCCTATAATTCCTTCAACTTGATCGCTTTCAGTTATCTCATCAGGAAGATGATCATTAATTTCTCGCTGCGTTAAATATCCTCTTTCCTTTCCTAGAATAATTAGAGCTTTTAGCTGCATCCTTCTGTTTTCTGCTTCTTCAGGATTATTTGCTGCATCTTTAAGATACAAATCTTTGAGTTTTTTAACTCTAGTAACTCTTTTAGTTTTTTTATCTTCTGGGTTTTTTTTAGGTCTTGCCATGGTTACCTCTGATTATCATATGGGGCTTAAAATTTAATAGTAATTTATCAATTTTAGGACTACGTATTTTAGCAGAGTATAAATTTTTAATCAATTTATTATTTTATTTTTTCTTATAAAAAGCATTAAAAATCAATTGCTTATAATTTACCTATATTTTTTAAAAATTCTCTTTCTTCATCAGAAAGTGAGTTGAGACTTTTCTTTGTTGTCTCACTTAACTTATTTTTATTAACTGAAGAGAAATAACGTTTTTTAATGCTAGCTCTTAAAGCATTTATCTCTTCCTCGAGATTCATCTCGTCGTCAAATGTAGCGAGTTGTGCATTAATTTGCTTAATCAATTCATCATCAAACCTACTTGCCAATAAGTGCATAATCGAAGCTGAATTATTCTCTATTGTTTCATTTTTTATGTCTATTACAGCCAAAACTAATTTGTCATCTATAGTATCCGATGTGAAGTATTTTGAATCTTCTTTAATAATTAGTTCTGGTTTTAATATAAGCAAAAGACAAAACCTTCTAGATGATTTCATAGGCAGCCTGTTTGGTAATTTTCTACTATTATTATTATTTTTATATATATTTTTTAATTCTAATATTTCATTAATTTCATCTACCTCAAGATTAATTAATTCCGCTATTCTTTTTTTAAATATCATTAATAATTTTGGAGCTGTTAGTTCATTTAGGATTGGCTTGATTTCATTTAGAAATTTAACTCTTTTTTCTGATGTAACAAGGTTATTATCAATAGTTAAATATTTTATTATATATTCTGTTAATGGTATTGAATTTTGAGCTAATGCTTCAAACTCTTTCGCAGAATTTTCTTTTACAAATGAATCTGGGTCATGAGTATCCGGAAGGAATAAAAATTTTAATTGAATTTTATCTGTAACAGATATCAATGAATTGTTCATCGCTCTCCATGCTGCAGATCTGCCTGCATTATCTCCATCAAAACAAAAAATAATTTCTTGGGTGTATCGAATTAATTTTTTAATATGAAAAGCTGTAGTCGCTGTTCCAAGAGTTGCTACAGTGTTCCTAATACCTTTTTGGGCAAGGCCAACTACATCCATATATCCTTCAACAACTAGTACATATCCTTTTTCTCTTATTTGCTTTCTTGATTCTAATAAGCCATAAAGCTCATAGCTTTTTTGGAAGAGGGGGGTCTCGGGCGAGTTATAATATTTGGGGGTATCTTCTAAATCTATTACTCTTCCTCCAAAACCAATAATCTTTCCCTTATCACTATAAATTGGAAACATAATTCGATTCCGAAAACGATCATAATATTTTCCTTTTTCATTTTTAACAACTAGTCCTGCTTTTATGAGACTTTCATCTTTATAATCGTTAAAAGGTATCTTTAGATTTTGCCATCCCTCAGGTGCATATCCAATAGAAAATTCTTTTGCAACTTCCCCAGTTAACCCTCGTGACTTTAAATAGTTTATTGCTTTTGGTGATACCCTTAATTGCTTTTGGTAATAGATGCTCGCAATCTTAATTACTTCTTCTAGATTAGAATTTTCAGCATTCGTTTCGATTTTTTGAGGTGCATCGTTTGGGACCTTTAAGCCAATAGAATTGGCAAGCTCATTAATAGCATCAACAAACGTTAGCCCCTCATATTCAATTAAAAAACTTATTGCTGAGCCATGCTCGCCACACCCAAAGCAATGGTAAAACTGCTTTGATGAGCTTACAGTAAATGAAGGAGTTTTTTCTTGATGAAATGGACAACAAGCTAGATAATTTGCTCCAGCTTTCTTAAGCGTTACTCTTTTGTCGACTATATCAACGATGTCTATTCTATTTAATAGTTCTTGTATAAAAGATTCAGGAATCATTATTAAATATTATCTCAATATTTATAAATATAGTATGTCCAAATTAGGATTTATGCTAAAAATTTTATGTGAGCTTTATTTTTATTTTTTTTGAAACATCAGCCATATTGGCTTTCCCAACAAGTTTAGATTTAAGGATTCCCATAACTGCTCCCATGTCTTTCATCGACTGAGCTCCGCAACTTTCAATTACATGAACAATAACTTTCTCAACTTCATCTTCTGATAATTGTTCCGGCATATAATCTTGCAGAACTTTAATTTCAAACTCTTCTTTTTGAACTAAATCTTTACGTTCTGCCTTATTGAAGGCATCTATTGAGTCTCGACGTTGCTTTAACATTTTTTCGATTATTAAAACTATATCTTCATCGACAAGCTCAATTCTCTCATCAACTTCTTTTTGTTTAATTTCGGCTAGAATAAGCCTTATAGTTCCTAGACGTTCAGAATCTTTACTACGCATTGCAGATTTCATGTCGTCAGTAATTTGAAGCTTTAAAGGCACTTGTAAACTTAAAAAAGTTTAGGGGGTAGCATTTGATTTCTTAGACGCCTATATTGTCTTTTGACAGCTGCAGCAGCTTTTCTTTTACGTTCCCATGTTGGCTTCTCGTAAAATTCTCTTGCGCGCAAGTCATTTAACAATCCTGTTTTCTCAACAAGTCTTTTGAATCGTCTTAGTGCAACATCAAATGGTTCGTTTTCTTTTACTTTTACTGTTGACATTAATAATCTCTTTATAAATTTGAATCTTCAGAATTAGTATAAACTTTTACTAATTTAAGAAAGTGAGACATTTTAATGCTAATATTCATTTTTTTCAACTAATAAAATAAAAAAGACTATTCAAATGCTTGTTCTTGGTATTGAAAGCTCATGTGATGAA
>MDSY01127332.1_pt1 | contig 37265 bp, 35 predicted proteins | sample 811131 | NCBI WGS metagenome assembly MDSY01 (sample SAMN05326643, study PRJNA326480) | marine metagenome | isolation source: seawater | place: Atlantic Ocean: South West | collected 2010
ATGGTGGGCGACCCTGGAATCGAACCAGGCGTGCGTCTCCGCGAGGGAGTTACAGTCCCCTGCCACACCTTGCGGCCTGTCGCCCACTTAAAACTGAGGCGGCCGCCTCGGTTTGGGCACGATTACGACTTAGAAAATCGCACGTCAACCCGAAAATCACCAATGTTGGGGATACGCAGAAATTACAGGAGGGCAGGGTTGGTAATAGGAGTGATTTTATGCTTCAGGGTTAGATCCCACGGGGTTTCATAGGGGATGCGCAGTGTTCCAAACAGCCTGAAGGTTGTCTAAATAGGTATCTCAGCTGTACCTACGATGCTTTGTTCGGGGGTTATAACAACGAATTTGCCGATATTTTTCTTTAGAATGTTCCAGAAACCCATTTTTAATCAGAACCTTGATCGCGCGAAACAAAGTCAGTCGAGACATTCCTTTGGTGAGAAAATGCGATAAGATATCTTTTGTCACTACTTGGGATGTGTTTGTTTTTTGATCATGATCTTCCAAAAAAACACATTTCTCGCTTTCACTAAGACCCCCGATGCCAAATCTATCCTCAGTGTGCCCGAAGACAGCTCGAATGTCTGAACATTTTAGCACGGCGGTTCCTATGGAAGTTGATACGGGTATGTTAAGATTAAGTTTAACAGACTGGGTTAATTATAACATATTATACGCAATTTTGAAAAGTTTTTAATTCTATGCTTCGATGTTATATCATGCGAAATAATCCCCCGGTTTTGAGGCCCCTAATCTCAGTGCTGTTGACCCACTAAGAAATTTTGTAAGCAGATTATAAAAGACGAGCGCGCAGTCTGTAGAATTTATAACGGGCGCCTACGTGGTGTGAGTAAGTAAGAGTTTTACACCTTGGGCCTATAAAAATCAAAGTGCGTTTGAATTTTACGTTTCAATCCCGTGTTGAAAAGCTTTAATAAACATTAACTCTTTATCCGTGCAATATGCTGCGTTTTGGATTGATACTTATAATAGATGCGAGATTATTATGAACGACACTCTGAGCTGTTTCAAAGCCTACGATGTCCGTGGTGAACTGGGTGTCAACTTCGATGGTGATATTTGCTATCGGATAGGTCGGGCTTTTGCACAATCTTTACAGGCAAAACGGGTTGTCGTTGGGCGTGATGCGCGAACAAGCTCTCCGGAGTTAGCCCAACGGTTGGCCCAGGGTTTGATGGACCAAGGGGTTGAGGTTCTCGGCATTGGGTTATGTGGCACTGAAGAAATGTATTGGGCCACAACGGAGTTTGACGCCTGTGGCGGCATTGAGGTGACTGCCTCTCATAATCCTATAAACTACAATGGCCTAAAGATGGTCAAATCGCAGTCCCGACCCTTAGACCCGGCCACTGAGCTGTTGGATATCAAGGCATTGGCTGAGAAAAATGTGTTTGAGATATCCGCGCAGCTTGGGCACCTGACCGATATGCAAGCGGTGGCAAAGCGGGCCTATGTTACTAAAGTTCTAAGCTTTGTGGATTTGAGCGCCTTGCGGCCGATGTCCATTGTGGTGAATTCCGGCAACGGCGCTGCGGGACCGAGTTTTGATGAGATCGAGCGATATTTGAGTACTCAGACCAGTGCTGTGAAATTCCACCGAATGTTCCATGAGCCAGATAGCAGCTTCCCAAATGGCATTCCAAATCCGATGTTGAAAAAAAATCATGCGCCGACCCGTAACATGGTTTTGTCTGCCGGCGCAGATTTTGGTGTGGCTTTTGATGGCGATTTTGACAGGTGTTTCTTCTTCGATGAGCTTGGGCAATTTGTTCCGGGTGAATATATCGTTGGTTTGTTAGCCTCGGTCTTTCTGGACAAGGAAGCCGGTGCAACGATTGTGCATGATCCTCGGGTGACGTTGAACACCCAAGATATCATTGCAGCAAAGGGTGGTGTGGCGGTTCAGGCCAAAACAGGGCATGCCTTTATCAAGCAAGTGATGCGCGCGCATGATGCCGTGTATGGTGGTGAAATGTCAGCCCACCACTATTTCCGAGATTTTGCCTTTTGTGACAGTGGGATGGTACCGTGGCTCTTGGTCGTGGAATTGATGAGCCGTACCGGGACAAGCCTATCTGAATTGGTACGCGCCCGCAAAGCAGCCTTTCCCAGCTCAGGTGAGGTGAACTTCACATTGGCGGAGCCAAAGGCTGCGATGGCCCGTGTGGTTGCGCACTACAGACCTCAGGCGCTGTCCGTCGATGAAACCGATGGTATTAGTCTGTCCTTTGGGGATTGGCGGTTTAACCTACGCAGTTCAAACACTGAACCGGTTGTGCGGTTGAACGTTGAAAGCCGGGGTGATCCGGCATTGGTGGCGCGCAAATTAGCTGAGATAGTCGCAATTTGGTCTGATGATCTCAGCTGATTGCTTCATAGTCACACCCGAGGAGCGAAACATCTGCTCTGTGCTTTGCAAGTTGATAGGCTGAAGCCCTAAGCTTGGATTGTCTCTCGGAGACCATTCATTTTAAATTTTATGTGTATAACGGTTCGGCTAGGCATGCGCTGGTATTGGACTTGCACGCTGGCTGTTTGAGGCATCGAGCGGCGCACTTCCAGTGTCAGACACCTTTTGACTGACTTCGTCCTGTTTTCGAGCACACTTCGGGACCAAACTTTCGTTCATGTGCCCCGTGGGCATTGTGCTGTTGGCTGGAAAATACCTTGCGCTTTGGTTGTCTTCACCTGCATATGGCCCCAGCTCCGAGGATTGGAAAACAGTTATGAAAAAGCCTACATGGATCATCGAAAAGGAACGCGAAAAACGTGCCGTTGCTGCCGAAACCGTATGGTTTTTTGGTATACATGCGGTGCGGGATGCGTTGTTGAACCCCAGGCGGGTGAAGCTGCGGTTGATCGTGACCAAGAATGCCTGTGACCGTTTGGGTGAGGCTGTTGCCGCAGGGGGCTTGGAGCCTGAAATCTCTGACCCGCGAAAATTCTTGGCACCCATAGATCCGCAGTCCGTGCATCAGGGGGCCGCTCTTGAAGTCAAAGCGCTCGATTGGGGCCCATTGGTAGACGTCGCTGCGGTGCGCGAGGGCGAAGCTCCGGTGATTTTGCTGTTGGACCGGGTGACTGACCCACATAATGTCGGCGCGATTTTGCGTTCGGCTGAGGTCTTCGGCGCCGTGGCGGTGATTGCCCCGCTTCGGCATTCCGCACCCGAAACCGGCGCCTTGGCCAAAACCGCCAGCGGTGCATTGGAACGTCAGCCTTATCTCAGGGTGCAAAACTTGGCCGATACGATGGAGCGTCTTAAGACGATGGGCTATTTCATCTTCGGGTTAGATGGTGAGGCAGAGGCGACACTTGACGCAACTCTTGGGAGCCATGTGGGCCCAACGGCCCTAGTTTTGGGTGCGGAAGGGCCGGGTCTTCGGGATCGCACCAAAGATACCTGTGATGCTCTGGTTAAGATTGATGCGGCAGGTGGCTTTGGGTCGTTGAACGTGTCCAACGCTGCGGCCGTGGGACTATATGCTGTTACCAATCGCTAGAATGTGCCAGCGCGGGTGACAGTCCCGCGTTAGCGTCGCGCTTTTTCGTCGATGCCGGAGGTGCCGATTCGGCGGGCTAACTCGGCCAGAACATCGTCAAAGGCCACATCGCGGGAGGCTAGCATCACCATCAGGTGATAGACCACATCTGCCGCCTCTGAGATTAAAGCCTGTTTGTCGCCCTTCACCGCTTCGATGATGGCTTCAATTGCCTCTTCCCCAAATTTTCCGGCGCATTTTTCAGGGCCCTCGGCCAAAAGCTGTGCGGTCCAGCTGCTGCTGGGATCTGCCGATTTACGCGCTATGATGGTATTTTCAAGTTGTTGCAGTGTCATGACATCCTCATAGGAATACCGGCTGCGGCCATATGGGCTTTGGCTTCCTGAATGGTAAAATCACCAAAGTGGAAAATTGATGCGGCGAGCACGGCGCTCGCTCCACCTTGTGTCACGCCTTTCACCAAATGGTTCAAAGTGCCAACACCACCTGAGGCGATCACAGGCACTGATACCGCATCTGAAATGGCGCGGGTGAGGGGTAGGTTGAATCCCATACGGGTGCCGTCGCGATCCATGGAGGTCAGGAGAATTTCTCCAGCACCTTTCGCCACGACGGTGCGGGCAAAATCAATGGCATCAATGCCCGTTGCTCGCCGACCCCCATGGGTGAAAATCTCCCATTTGCCCTCGGCCACGGTTTTGGCATCAATCGCCACAACTATGCATTGGCTGCCAAAATAATTGGCTGATTGTGCGATCACGTCAGGATTTGCCACAGCCGCAGAGTTGAAGCTCACCTTATCTGCCCCCGCCAGAAGCAGGTTGCGCACATCCTCAGGGCTGCGGACGCCACCGCCAACGGTCAGCGGCATGAAGCATTTCTCCGCAGTGCGGCGGGCCAGATCAAACAGGGTTCCACGGTTCTCATGGGTGGCTTTAATGTCTAGAAAGCATAGCTCATCAGCCCCAGCCGCGTCATAGGCTCTAGCGGCTTCCACTGGATCACCGGCATCCACCAAATCCACAAAATTAACGCCTTTGACCACACGGCCTTCGGCAACATCCAAGCAGGGGATTATTCTGGTTTTCAGCATCTGGATGCTCCAAGCGGTGCGGGTCTCAATCTCATTTTAATGTGGCAAGTGCATCTGCCAAGTCAATGGCGCCGTCATAGAGCGCCCGGCCCGAAATCGCACCTGATATAACGCCGGTGGATTTCAACTCGTGGAGGTCTTGCATGGATGAAATCCCACCTGAGGCAATCACAGGTATTTTTACGGCCCGTGCGAGGGCCTCAGTGGCAGCAACATTTGGACCACCCATAGCGCCATCACGGTTGATGTCGGTGTAAATTATGGCCGCAATACCATCATCTTCAAACTGTTTTGCCAAATCTGTGACCATGATCTCTGTTTCTGTGGCCCAGCCGCGCGTGGCGACCCGGCCTTCGCGGGCGTCCAGACCCACCGCGATTTTGCCTGGAAATGCACGTGCGGCCTCCCGCACCAAAGTGGGGTTTTCAACCGCAACAGTACCTAAAATACCCCGCGACAAGCCGCGACTCACCCAAGCCTCAATCGTTACCATATCGCGAATACCACCTCCGAGCTGGCAGGGGACAGAGACGTTGTCGAGAATCTCTTTTACGGTGTTGCCATTCACCGGAGCCCCGGCAAAGGCGCCGTTGAGGTCGACGAGATGTATCCATTCGCAGCCTGCGTGCTCAAAGGCCAAGGCCTGAGCGGCGGGATGGTCATGAAAAACAGTCACTTTGTCCATTTCACCTTTGTAAAGGCGCACAGCTTGTCCGTCTTTAAGATCAATTGCAGGGTAAAGGATCATATGGGCCTCACTTTGACTGGATTTACCCGATCCTATGCCATGCTTAGCCCTGAGATGCAAAGCCACCTTAAGTCAAGCTTGATTGAAACGGCCACTTTGGGGAAGGTTATTTGTGTTCACGGTTACGATACGATCACAGGGCGAAAAGAAGGAGGAAAGTAACAACAATTTCTGCAGTCTTGGCGCTGAGTGTAACGGGTGCATTGGCAGCCGATCCAGCGATTGGAATGTGGAAATCTGAACGTGTGGAGACAGGCGGATAGATCCATGTTAAAATAGCTAAATGCGGCGACAACCTATGTGGTGAGATCAAAGATGTGGTCGGAAACGACAATTGCACCATCATTGGCCATGATATCATTCTGGGCATGCAGATTAAGGGCAACGGCAAATATGCCGGAGGCACCATCTGGGCGCCGGAGACCGACAAAACTTATAGCTCTAAAATGACCCTAAAAGGCGACGTCTTATTGGTTAAGGGGGTGATCGCAGTGTTTTTTGTGCCGGGGTCAAAATTGGATGCGTTTGCAATAATCTATGGCCGCCAGTTTAAGAAATTTGAGATCAGCCGCAGCCCTGTGCGTTGGCTTTTTTCAGGGTGAAATTGGGTACCGATGCGCGTGCCGCTGCTAACAATTGCGGTGATCTCACCTGCGTAATCCACATGGGCCAAACGTTCTGCGGCTTGCTCCACCTCAAATTGGTAGGAGTGCACAAAATATGCGTGATCGCCGGTCTTTAAACCTGCAAGCACTGGGTGATTTGAGGTGATCACCAAATCATTCCAGCCCATGTGAGGGACTTTGAACTTTGGATTGGCTGGTTGAATAGGGCGAATATTGCCCGCCACCCAGTCCAGCCCTGGCGTGGTTCCATATTCATAGCCAAAACTCGCCATCATCTGCATTCCGACGCAAATGCCCAAGAAGGGTTTGCCTTGACCCTCGACTGCCTCCAGCAAGGCTTCAAACAGCCCCACCTTGTCGGTGAGCGCTGTTTTGCAGGCAGGAAACGCGCCATCACCGGGCAGAACGATGCGATCTGCCTTGCGCAGCACATCGGGGTCTTTGGTGACAATGACCTCTTCATTCGAAAAATCTACGGCCATGCGCTCAAACGCTTTTTGCGCTGAGTGCAGGTTACCACTATCGTAGTCTATCAGGGCTGTGAGCATTGGGTTAGAGCGTGCCTTTGGTCGATGGGATGGCATCCGATTTGCGTGGATCCGTTTCCAGTGCGTCGCGCAGGGCGCGTGCGACAGATTTGAAAGTGGCTTCGGCAATGTGGTGGCTGTTGAGCCCGTGCAATTGGTCAACGTGAAGGGTGATGCCGCCATGGGTCGATAAGGCTTGGAAAAACTCACGCACTAATTCTGTATCAAAACTCCCGATCTTTTGCTTTGGAAGATCAACATTCCATACAAGGAATGGCCGCCCTGAAAGATCCAAAGCGCAGCGCACCAAAGCGTCATCCATCGCAAGTAGGCAATCACCGTAGCGGCGGATGCCACGTTTGTCGCCCATAGCTTGGCTGAGAGCTTGCCCTAAAGCGATCCCTACATCTTCAACAGTGTGGTGATCGTCAATGTGCAAATCCCCGTCACAGCGCACTGTCATATCCATCAAGGCATGGCGGGCCAATTGGTCCAGCATATGATCAAAAAAACCAACGCCAGTTTTATTGTCGTGTTGGCCAGTGCCGTCGAGATTCAAGTCCACAGTGATTTTCGTCTCTGTGGTGTCGCGTGTAATTTGGATTTTGCGCATGCGGTGCCCTTTCCGTTTTATGGCCTTATAGGCGTCTGCGGCGCTGTTGAGAAGAGGCAAGAACAAGGGGCTGCAAACTGGAAGTTGTAGACCCTCAAAACTTGCGAAAAAAAAGGGCGGTACCTGAAGGTACCGCCAGTTTGTGCTTTGATTTCGGGAGGAAATTCTAGCTGAGGCATAAGTAGTGCATAATGCCGCTGTGCAGCAACGCATAATGCTGCAACCCCGCTATGTGCTAAGTACATGAGTTCCGATTAAAAATGAGGCAAGGGGAGCTGTTCCGGCGTCGCCTATTCCATCGTTTGCAAAACGGCGCGGTGTTTTGTGTGCCATGGCAGCATGGTGGTGTCACAGATGGCAATTTCCTACAAAAAAAGCCCGCGCGATGCGCAGGCTTCTTTTGACTAGTTGGAGCGGGCGAAGAGATTCGAACTCTCGACCCTAACCTTGGCAAGGTTATGCTCTACCCCTGAGCTACGCCCGCTTCCGTTAGTGACGCTGAAATAGCCCCAGAGTCTTTTCCCCGCAAGGGGTAAAATACCATAATTAGCAGTTTATTTTTCAATTTTTTTTTGCGGTTGTTTTAGACGGCCGCATTGGAGCTTGAAGGATCATGAGGCTAAGTCAAATTCCACTGGCCCGCTTGGTAGGTCCAAATCTACGTGATGCAGCACGGGGGACGTGGGATCCAACAGCAATACGCCATATCCACCCGGCTCAGCCACCGACAAGCTCGATGCCCCCTTGCCAAGGATCATAGGCATCTGGTGGCAGGGGCTCTTGATCATCGCATGTGCCACGCCTTTGAAGATGCTGAATATGATCCGATGAATATGTCCGTTGATTACCATCTGGCAACGAGTAGAGCCCGCGATCATCTCAGCCACTGCAAGACCATTGCTGAGCTTGATTTCATCCATACCCTCAAAACCTGAGGCCAGCATATGGTGATGCGCCAATACAATCATCGGCTCTTGGCCAGCCTCAAGCTGTGCCTGCAACCAGCTTAAACGTGCTGGGCACATCAGTCCGCTATGCTTGTTGGGAGCATTCTCGTCCATTGTGTCAAGATATAGGATACGGGTTCCGCCAAAATCTTGGTGGCCCTGTTGAAATGCGGCGCTGTGCTCGGGGAAGACCTGCGCAAAGGGGACGCGGCGGTCATGGTTGCCCAGCATTAAGGTCACTGGAAAGGGCTGCGCGCTGAGTATTTCTCGCAAAATCTCATACTCTGCCTGTGTGCCATGGTGGGTCAAATCACCCATTAAAAACAGATGGCTGGCATCCTCATGGTGCCGGGCGGCGTGGTCTAAACATCGCCGGAAGCGGGACTGTGGGTCTAGGCCCACAATGTCTGTGCCAGACACGGTGATGTGTATGTCCGACATCAATAGGATTTTTGAGGTCATAGTGCGGTATCCGACTCAGGTTTCACTGAGTTAGATATATTTTTAGCCGTTTCGAAATGCTACAGAAAACGGCGCTGAGGATCTTATTCCCACTCAACCAGTAAGTCTTTGGCATCGATTTGCGCTCCAGGCACCACATGCATGGCTTTGATTGTCGCATCACGTTCTGCATGTATGCCGGTTTCCATCTTCATGGCTTCGATGGTGAGCAGTAAATCCCCTTCACGGACTGTTGCGCCGACGGTTGCGGCAACACTGGTCACAACGCCAGGCATGGGCGCTCCGATATGGTCGGGATTGCCCAATTCGGCTTTTGGTCGCGCGGCGGTTGCGGATTTGACCTTGCGGTTTGGCACACGGATAACCCGCGGCTGACCGTTCAGCTCAAAAAACACCCGCGCATCGCCTTCCGCATTAGTTTCACCAACTGCTTGCAGCAATATCTCTAAGGTTTTACCTGGATCAATCTCTGCGGTAATTTCTTCGCCTGGCTGCATACCGTAAAAGAAAGTTTTGGTCGGTAAAGTGCGCACTGGGCCATAAGTTTTGTGGCGACCCATGTAGTCCAAGAACACTTTTGGATACATCAAATAGCCATTGAGATCTTCATCATCCACAACTTTGCCATCCAACAGTCCGCTCAATTCTGCGCGCAAAGCGTCGAAATCTGCTGCAGGCAAGGCTTTGCCGGGGCGTTCGGTGGAGGCTGTTTGGCCTTTGAGCACTTTCGTTGTGAGATCTGATGGAAAGCCACCGGGAGGTTGGCCCAAATTGCCGCGCAGCATGTCCACGACACTTTCAGGGAAGGACAAATCCACAGTGGGATTTTCAACTTGTGCGCGGGTCAGCCCTTGAGATACCATCATCAAGGCCATATCGCCTACAACTTTAGAGCTTGGTGTCACCTTTACGATATCGCCAAACATTTGGTTCACATCCGCATAGGTTTGCGCCACTTCGGCCCAACGTTCTTCCAAACCCAAAGACCGCGCTTGGGCTTTGAGATTGGTGAACTGTCCGCCGGGCATTTCATGCAGGTAAACTTCGGAGGCTGGAGCCTGAAGCCCACTCTCAAAGGCCGCATATTGCGCGCGCACGCTTTCCCAATAGCTGCTCACGCGTCGGATTTCGCCGATGTCGAGACCCGTGTCGCGTTTTGTATGGGCCAGAGCTTCAACAATGGAGCCTAAAGTTGGCTGTGACGTGCCGCCTGAGAAGGCGTCCATCGCCGCATCGACCGCATCAACGCCTGCGTCAGACGCCGCCAGCACCGTGGCGCCGGAAATCCCTGAGGTGTCATGGGTGTGAAAGTGGATGGGCAGGCCAACCTCTTGCTTCAATGCGCCGATCAGCGCCTTGGCAGCGGCCGGTTTAAGGAGGCCAGCCATATCTTTAAGGCCCAATATATGTGCGCCCGCAGCTTCCAGCTCTTTGGCCATGGAAACATAGTATTTCAGGTCATATTTGGCGCGGTCCGGATTTAGGATATCGCCGGTGTAGCAAATTGTGCCTTCGCACACCTTATTGGCCTCGATCACTGCATTCATGGCCACGCGCATATTCTCGACCCAGTTCAGGCTGTCAAACACCCGAAACACATCCACGCCGGTCTCTGCAGCTTGGCGGACGAAAAATTGCACCACATTGTCAGGGTAGTTGGTATAACCCACCCCATTACTGGCTCGCAGCAACATTTGGGTCATCACATTCGGCATGGATTTGCGCAGATCACGCAGCCTTTGCCACGGGCATTCCTGCAAAAAACGATAGGCCACATCAAAGGTCGCACCGCCCCAACATTCCACGGAAAACAGGTCAGACAGATTAGCAGCGTAGGTGGGGGCAATCTTGACCATATCATGGCTGCGCATCCGGGTGGCCAAGAGCGACTGATGTCCGTCACGCATTGTAGTATCGGTGATCAGCAGACGTTTTTGGGCCTTCATCCAATCGGCCAGACCCTGCGGGCCTCGGGCGTCTAGAATGTTTTTGGTGCCCTTCGGCAGGGTCAAATTGTCCAGCATCGACATCGGCGTCTTAGGGGTCTTGAGGACCTGGGCAGGGCTTCGTCGGCCTTCGGTCTCAGGATGTCCGTTGACTGTGATATCTGCGATATAGGTCAGGATTTTGGTGGCACGATCGCGGCGTTGGCTGAATTTGAACAGCTCCGGCGTCGCGTCAATAAAGCTGGTGGTATATTCATAGTTCAAAAAGGTCGGATGCTTGAGCAGATTTTCCACAAAGGCGATATTTGTGCTCACGCCCCGGATACGAAATTCGCGTAGGGCGCGGTCCATCCGAGCAATCGCAGCCTCAGGTGTGGGGGCCCAAGCTGTGACCTTTTCCAAGAGACTATCATAATAACGTGTAATTACCGCGCCAGAATAAGCGGTGCCGCCGTCCAGCCGAATGCCCATTCCAGTCGCTCCGCGATAGGCGGTGATGCGGCCATAATCGGGGATGAAATTGTTTGAGGGGTCTTCGGTGGTCACCCGACATTGAATTGCATGGCCGTCTAGCTTTACATCTTCCTGACTGTTGGTGCTGGTGGCCTCGATTAGGCTTTTGCCCTCAGCAATCAGGATTTGAGCCCGCACGATGTCGATGCCGGTGACTTCTTCTGTCACCGTATGCTCAACCTGAACCCTTGGGTTCACTTCGATAAAGTAGAACTCTTCGTTGTCCATATCCATCAGGAACTCGACTGTGCCGGCGCATTCATAATTCACATGTGCACAGATTTTTTTGCCCAAAGTGCAGATCCGCGCCCGTTGCTCATCTGACAAATAAGGGGCTGGAGCACGCTCAACAACTTTTTGATTGCGGCGCTGCACCGAGCAATCGCGCTCATAAAGATGATAGATAGATCCAAATTTGTCGCCCAGTACCTGGACTTCAACATGGCGGGCGCGCTGGATCATGCGCTCAAGATAGCCTTCGCTGTTGCCAAATGCGGCTTCAGCTTCGCGACGACCTTCGAGCACTTTCTCTTCAATTTCATCCTCCGAATAGATTGGACGCATGCCGCGGCCACCGCCGCCCCAGCTGGCTTTGAGCATCAAAGGATATCCAACGGCTGCGGCTTGTGCCTTGACCTGTGCCATATCATCCCCCAACACTTCGGTCGCGGGGATCACGGGCACGCCCGCCTCAATGGCCACGCGGCGCGCACTGGCTTTGTCCCCCAGTTGGCGCATGGTTTGCGCTTTTGGACCGATAAAGGCGATACCGGCTTCGTTGCAGGCATCGACGAAGTCAGGGTTTTCGGACAACAGCCCATAACCAGGATGGATGGCGTCGGCCCCGCAGGCCTTGGCCACGCGTAAAATTCCTTCGATGCTAAGGTACGCTGCAACTGGGCCGAGGCCCTCACCAATTTTATAAGCTTCATCTGCTTTGAAACGATGGAGGCCGAGTTTGTCTTCTTCCGCATAAACTGCAACGGTGCGCTTGCCCAATTCATTGGCTGCACGCATCACCCTAATGGCGATTTCACCACGGTTGGCAATTAAGATTTTTTGGAAATTTGCCATACTTTAGCCTTCGTTATTTTGCAGTTGCAGCATTTAACACTGGATTCGCTGAGGTTTCAATGCATGTCTAGATTTTATGCAGGATAATGCACATAGTGACTGGTGCGCACCTGCGCATGTCCCTTCCGAGCCGATTAAGGCAGTATTATCATTAAATATCAATTTTTATGTATTAAATTTGGTAATTCATTCAGTTTTGTAGCAGCAATTTGGATCATATTAGAGGTCAAATCATCCACCAACATATCATATAAATGTTTAGGCCCTTGGGCGCCAATCGCCCCCAAAGCATAGTGCCAAGCCCGGCCTATCATCACAAAATCTGCGCCTAAAGCGAGCGCACGCAGCATATCAAGTCCGCCTTCAATGCCACTGTCAAAAATCAACGGCAAGTTTGTGGCTGCGCGAACGGCTGGTAGCATATCAATCGCGCCAGGACTGCCAGCAAATTGACGGCCTGCATGGTTTGACACCCAAGCCGCATCAATACCCAATCCTTCGAGTGGGACCGCATCGTCAGGGCACATCACACCTTTAACAATCAACGGACCGTCCCAATTGTCGCGCAGAATTTTGACGTACTCATGATCCGGCGCGGTGCGCAGCAGATATCCCACATGGTTGTTGGAAGGCAGCGAGCCCATGCTTTCCATTACAGCCTTGCCGTAAGACTCAATCATCTTCATGCGTGGTTTGCCGTTGAGGGCTGTACGTAAGGCCCATTCCGGACAACGCGCAACCTGTGCCAAAATTCGCGGCGTTAGGCGCGGAGGTTGCACCAAACCGCCGCGAATTTGCCGCTCGCGCCGCGATTGGGCTGGGACGTCTATCGTGACCACAAGGGTGGTGAAACCAGCATTTTTAACCCGCTTGAGCATATCATTGCGGATAGCCTCATCGCGCGGTGGATACATTTGAAACCACCCCATATCGCCCAAATGAGGTGCCACATCTTCGGGCGTCGTGGTGGCCACAGTTGACATACCATAGGGAACTTTTGCTTCAGAGGCAAAGCTGGCCAAAGCTTTTTCAGCGCCGGGCCACATCAGGCCAGACATCCCCACAGGCGCAATGCCAAAGGGGGCAGAATAGGTTTGACCTAAGAAGTTTGTAGTCAATTCCGGGACAATTTCCCCGCGCAAGCCGCGCGGCACAAAATGCACAGCGTCCAACGCCGAACGGTTGCGGTGTAAGGTGCTTTCATCGCCAGTCGCACTGTTAAGATATTCCCAAGCAAAATGCGGAATCCGTTTGCGTGCCTTAGAGCGCAGGTCTGATATGGCGGGGTATTTTGAATTTAAATCCATATGCAAGCGCTTACATCATTCGAATTGCAAGTTTAAGCCTAAAATTTAGCTGGGTTTACATTTTTGTTAAAACATAAGAACACAACGCGAACAATTCTTTCACTTATGATCGATTAGAGTTATGTTGGTTGCATGAGCAGTTTTGATGAATCAGAAGCCTTTGAGGCCACCACATCCCCCAGCTTGAGCCAAATGGCCATGGCTGCCCGCCCAACACCTTATATGGAGGGGTTGAACCCTGCGCAGCGCGCGGCTGTAGAGCAATTGGATGGGCCAGTTCTGATGCTCGCTGGGGCGGGCACTGGTAAGACCAAGGCTTTGACCACCCGCATCGCGCATTTGCTCAACACTGGCACAGCGCGCCCCAATGAGATTCTTTCGGTGACTTTTACGAATAAAGCCGCCCGAGAGATGAAAAACCGGGTTGGCAATTTGATTGGACAGGTTGAGGGCATGCCATGGATGGGCACGTTCCACTCCATTTGTGTGAAGATCTTGCGCCGGCACGCGGAATTGGCGGGCCTAAAAAGCAATTTCACCATTTTAGATACCGATGACCAGCTGCGTCTGATGAAGCAATTGATCGCGGTCACGCAGATTGACGACAAGCGATGGCCGGTGCGGCAGCTGGCGGGGGTTATTGACGGCTGGAAAAACCGGGCTTGGACGCCGGCGCAAGTGCCTGCATCCGAAGCAGGGGCTTATGACCATATGGGCATCGAGCTTTATCGGCAGTATCAACACCGCCTGCGTGCGCTGAACGCCGCAGATTTTGGTGATTTGCTGCTTCATGTGGTGACAATTTTCCAAACCCACTCCGAGGTTTTGGTCCAATACCAGAGGTTTTTTCGTTATATTCTGGTGGATGAGTATCAAGATACCAATGTTGCACAGTATCTTTGGTTGCGTCTGTTGGCGCAGGGGCATCAAAATATTTGCTGTGTCGGTGATGATGATCAATCTATTTACGGATGGCGCGGTGCTGAGGTTGGCAATATCTTACGGTTTGAAAAAGATTTTCCCGGTGCGCACGTGGTACGCTTGGAGCAAAATTACCGCTCAACCCCGCATATCCTAGGGGCGGCCAGTAGCATTATAAATGGTAATAAAGACCGTCTTGGGAAAACGCTTTGGACCGAAAAGCTCGAAGGTGAAAAAATCCGCCTGATTGGCCATTGGGACGGTGAGGAAGAGGCGCGTTGGATCGGCGAAGAGGTAGAAGCGGCACAACGTGGCACAAGAGGCCAAGATCCCAATGATCTTGAAAGTATGGCTATTTTGGTGCGAGCCTCGCATCAGATGCGGGCTTTTGAGGATCGCTTTTTGACCATTGGCTTGCCCTATCGTGTAATTGGTGGCCCGCGATTTTATGAACGGATGGAGATCCGCGATGCGATGGCCTATTTCCGTTTGGCTATCAGTACAGACGATGATCTGGCCTTTGAGCGCGTTGTAAACACGCCCAAACGTGGGCTGGGTGATAAGGCGCAGCAGAAAATCCAAATGGCAGCGCGGAGCAATGGCGTGTCTTTGGTGGAAGGCGCGCGGATATTGCTGGACACCAATGGGTTGGGTGGTAAGGGCGCGGTTGAACTAGCACGGTTAATTGACGGCATTGATCGCTGGAATGCGCAGATCCGGGTTGAGGCTGCAACCCATGTGGAACTGGTCGAAATCATCTTGGATGAAAGTGGCTATACCGAACATTGGCAAAATGACAAAACGCCGGAGGCGCCGGGGCGTCTAGAAAATCTTAAGGAGCTGGTCAAGGCTGTGGAAGTATTTGAAAATTTGCAAGGGTTTTTGGAGCATGTCAGCTTGATCATGGACAATGAAAAGCAATCCGACGGGGCAAAAATTTCGATCATGACGCTGCATGCAGCCAAGGGTTTGGAATTTCCGATTGTCTTTCTGCCCGGTTGGGAGGATGGCTTGTTTCCCTCGCAACGCTCAATGGATGAAAGCGGATTGAAGGGGCTCGAGGAAGAACGTCGATTGGCCTATGTGGGCATCACCCGGGCAGAAGAGGTCTGCACCATTTCGTTTGCGGCCAATCGTAAGGTCTATGGTCAGTGGCAATCTGCCTTGCCGAGCCGCTTCATTGATGAGCTCCCGGCGGAGCATGTGGATGTGCTCACCCCACCGGGGCTTTATGGTGGTGGATATGGCGCTGCGGGCATGGCAGCAAATGCCAGCCCGGTCACACAAAGCATGGTTGGTAGTGACATCTTTGAACGCGCCAGCAAAGCTGATGTATATAATTCGCCCGGCTGGAAGCGGCTGCAGGAGCGCAGCGCCCAACGTGGCATGCGCCAGCTCTCGCAATCGAAACACATGACCATCGATTTGACTGCTGTCTCGACATTCTCGCTTGGAGACCGGGTCTTTCACCAAAAGTTTGGGTACGGAGAAGTGCTCAGTATTGAGGGCGATAAGCTGGATATTGAGTTTGATAAGGCCGGCTCAAAGAAAGTGGTCGCGCAATATATCCAAAGCGCGGACTCGGTGGATGACGTGCCGTTTTAAATTGACCCGCCAATAGGGCCGGCAGGCTTTTGCTTGCTTAAAAGGGTTTGTCAGGTCAGGGTGTTGTCGACAAAAAGGCTCGCTCCATGATCCAAAATGAAGACCCTGTTATCGCCAACTCTCTATGGTCGGCCACGGCCAACCCAACTCCAGACTGCCCTGAACTTTGAGCGACAGTTGAGGCGCATGGCGCCATCATGCAGCGCCTCAATGCCACTCAAATTGCGCAGCTGATCGGGAGTGAGGCCTATATCGGTGGCCTTCTGGACCCTCATGGTGGTAATATTCATCCTTTGAATTACGCCCTTGGTTTGGCCGATGCGGCATTGGCTGCCGGCGCGCAGATTTATGGCCAATCGAAGGTGCAGACGGTGACACAGGATGGGGATGTGCATCTGCTGACCACTGCGCGCGGCAGTCTGTGTGCTCGCAAGGTTTTGGTCTGCACCAACGGCTATACTGGGGATTTAATCCCGGGCTTGCGGCAAACGGTGGTGCCAATTCGCTCGGTGCAAGTGCTACCGCTCCGCTGTCTGACAACCTACGCGCAACGATCTTACCGGGATTGCATGTGCCCACCGATACCCGGCGGCTGCTCTCTTATTTCCGCACCGATGCGGCGGGGCGCTTTATCGTGGGGGCCCGTGGCGCCTATACGCCCGGTGCCACCCGCGCACGCCCGAGCGGCGAGTGCACAACTGTTTCCACAGCTGGCGGATGTGAAATGGGAGTACGAATGGGGCGAATATATCGCTGCGACCGCAGATCACTATCCCCATCTGCATGATTTAGGCAACGGCATCGTGGCAGGGCTTGGATACAATGGGCGCGCGGTTGCTTTGGCCACAGCTATGGGGAAGGTTTTGGCCGATTGGGCCAGTGGCATGCCATCGTGGGATCTCGTTTTCCAGTCAGCGCATTGCGAAAAAAGCCCTTTCATAGCTTGCATTGGCTCGGGGTCGAGGCCACAGTGGCTCGTTACAAATTAATGGACAATATGGGATTGTAACCGATGGTAAATCTGAACAAATAAACTCGAAACTTGATCGAAAGCCTTGCTGCCTTGATCGTGATCGATATTCAAGCCAGTACATTCATTGATGACAGCGCCGTGCATTCGATTGATAATATGGCGGGTTATAAAGACCGTATGCTGAAGGCGCGTAGTGCCACTGATGCTGCGTGTGTCGCAGATATTCCTGTGGTGTTTATTCGAGAGGCACATCATTTTTCGTTGGTCGACTTTGGCCGCGAGTTGGGTGAGGACGAAGATATCCATTACCCCGAAGACAATCTAAAAACCGTAATTGCGGTTGAAGAAATCGAATTTTTACCCAATGATTGTCTGATCAAAAAACGCCGCTATTCCGCATTCTTCAGCACTAATTTTGAAATCCTGGTCAAAGGGCTTGCGGTCAACACGTTGATTATATTCGGTGGGCTGACAGATGTTTGTGTTCACTACACCTTTGTCGACGGCCATCAGAGCGATTATTTCTGCCGGGTGATTGATGGCTGTGTCGGCGGCTCAAGCCTAGCCGCACATGATGTCTCGCTTGCAGCAATGGAGTACTTGCAAACTAGCGCGATCCGCATCTTAGATTAGTTTTGTTAGCGATGGCTAAGGCTTAATTTACCGATTTGGTCGTAAGACCTTCCAGAGACGGCCATCAATAATTGCTAGCCCCAAGGCGATGAGCGTAAAGCCCATTAGGGCGGTAGCCTGCAAAGGCTCATTCAAAAATGCAACACCCAACCCAATGGCAATCGGTGGGATCAACAAGGTTACCAACATCAGATTGCCAGAGCCCGCACGTTTGAGGATGTTGAAATAAAGCAGATAGGGCTTAGAGGTGCAGAGGACCGCAAGTGCCACAAGCGCAGCCCATGTACTTGGCATCAGTGCAAAGCTGGGTGGGCCATCAAGCCAAAGAACGGTTGGCATCATAAGGAGGCTACTGCCCATAAGCATGCCCAAGGCGTTCATCTCTGGCGCTTGACCCGCCAGGCGCAACTTGGCCCAAACACCGGCCAGAGAATACGACAGGCCCGCCAGCAAAACCGCAAGTTGCGCCAAGCTGCGAATATCAAAGTTGCGCAGGGCATCTAGTCCAATGGTGAGTGCCACGCCTGAAAACCCAATCGTGACACCGATAAGTTTTGGGGGTGTAAGCCGCTCGTCACGCAGCAATAGACCGGCCACAATCACGCCGGTGACTCCTGTCGCACCGTTCAGAATGCTGGCCAACCCAGATGTAATTTGAGTTTGGCCCCAAAATATTAGAGAAAAGGGAATCGCATTGTTGAGCGCACCCATCACCTGATAAGCGCCCCATATCTTCGCGCTGCGTGGGAGCGTCACGCCTTTGAACCACATAAACAGAGCTAGGGCGGGCAGGGCCCCCACCACGCGAAACAGGGCGATGGTGATCGGTGGCACCTCTTGCATTGCCACTGCGGCCAAAAAGAACGAACCGCCCCAAATCAGCGCAAGCAACGCCAGAAGTATCGCGCTTGTGAGGTCAATTTTGGGGGTTATTTGCACCTTAATAAAGGGTTAGAATCGGATAAAGTGACAGGACCAACAGGCCCGCCATGCTCCAATTGAACCCACGAAGACGCGCAGGGGTGGTCAAAAACCGTTTCATCTGCACTCCGAGAAGCAACCAAATGCTGATGGACGGTAGATTGATTGCGCCAAATATTAAGGAAACCACAATCACGTAGTAGCTGGTGGTTGGCTGGGGCGTGTAGACCGTGATGGCGGCGAGCGCCATAGTCCAAGCCTTTGGGTTGACCCATTGAAAAGCAGCAGCCTGCAGGAATGTGATGGGAGTTCCAGCTGTGTCTGTTTCATCCATCTTTGGTGCCGCTGTGGCAATTTTATAGGCCAAATACAACAGATAGGTGACCGAAGCCACTGTTAGAACTGTATAGGCGAGGGGATAGGTTTGAAATAACTGAGCCGCCCCCAACCCGATTATAATAATCATAAAGGTAAAGCCCAAAACGATGCCCGCAGCATGGGGCAAGGCTCGGCGCGCGCCAAAGTTGGCTCCGGCTGCCATGAGCATTAGGTTATTGGGACCCGGTGTTATGGAGGACACCAAGCAAAACAGCATAAAGCCGGAGAGGAGTGTATATGTCATTGACCAGATCCGTGCCACCAGTTGAAGCAAATTACAATGATCTAGATCGTCGGGTGCATAGGATGTACCGGGCCGCAGGTGCACCAAAGCTGCGAATTGTAGGTCTTAGACATAAAAAAGGCGACGTCAGGGAGGAGAGACGTCGCCGTTCGTTCAGAGACTTCTGGGAGGAGAGCCTATTCTGAAACTTTAAATTATTTGCCGTAGGCCGCTTCGAAAGCGATGCTTTTGATCGCTGAGCGGTGAATGCCAAGGTCAGCCAACTCGCGTCCGGACAGGAACGTCAATTCTGACACTGTGGCGCGGTAAACGGCGCGTTTGGCCATTTGATCACGCAGAGTGTTGAAACGGTCCGCAAACACCGCGCGCAGGGAGTGGATTGGTACACTGAAATCTGATACTGTTGTCATCGTTTTATCCTCTTACTCAGCCATATTACTGATAACCTTAATTTGACGTTTGTGCTGCGTTTACACAACGCATGATTTCGAATTGCCGCTATGCAGCATTTGCATGGCTCCAAAATCCTAGCGTTTCGCTGGGCTTGCATCGGTGGCATAGGGGAGGCATAGCAGCGACAACACTTGGGGAGGCGAACAATGTCTATTGAACGTTCTGATATCTTGGCCACATTGGCCCGCTTACAATTGCCGGATGGTGGCGATCTTGTTAGCCGTGATTTTATCCGGGCTGTTACCATCGATGGCGGCACTGTGCGCTTTGTCATTGAGGCCCCCAATCCAGATGTGGCGCGCAAACTTGCTGATATTCGTGGCGCGGCTGAGAAGATTGTTTTGCAGCTTGATGGTATAACATCTGTCACGGCCGTGGTCACCGCTCATCAAGACAAAGCCCCGCCACCCAATCTTAAAATTGGTGGCCACCCCAAGCCCCAAGAAGGACCAACCAAGGTGCCGGGTGTGGACCGCATTTTGGCAATTGCCTCAGGTAAAGGTGGCGTTGGTAAATCTACAGTTTCGTCAAATCTCGCTGTTGCCTTGGCCAAACAGGGCCGGCGCGTGGGCCTGTTGGATGCCGATATCTATGGTCCAAGTCAGCCACGTATGATGGGTGTGAGTAAACGCCCTGCCAGTCCTGACGGTAAAATTATTATTCCTTTGCAGGCCCATGGCGTCACCATGATGTCGATTGGCCTTATGGTTGATCCAGACAAAGCTGTTGTCTGGCGCGGTCCGATGTTGATGGGCGCTTTGCAGCAGATGCTCAATCAAGTGCAATGGGGCGATTTGGATGTTTTGATCATCGATCTGCCACCTGGCACCGGAGATGTGCAGTTGACACTGTGTCAAAAAACCGAACTCACAGGGGCGATTGTTGTCTCGACGCCGCAGGATGTGGCGCTTTTGGATGCACGCAAAGCCTTGGACATGTTCTCGACTTTGCACACACCTGTGCTGGGCATGATTGAGAATATGAGTCAATATATATGCCCTGAATGTGGCCATGAGGCCCATATCTTTGGCCATGGCGGTGTTGAGCTGGAGGCGAAAAAATTGGGAATACCTTTCTTGGGCTCCTTGCCGTTGGACCTTTCAGTGCGTTTGGCTGGCGACAGTGGTACGCCAGTTGCCATGGGTGACGGGCCAGTTGCACAGGCCTATGCTGATTTGGCAGCGGGTCTCATTGCCTCGGACATCGCGTAAATAGCTCATTTTTGTCTGTGCTGGGAACCCGTGGGATTGGGGTTGAATTTGTCCGAATTCCTTTGGAGATTTGGGCTTTTTATTCACTAATTCCATATTTGTTTCCTAGTAAAATTCAAAAATACGTAAAATTTATAATTTATTTAAAAAAAATGGGAAAATGTGGGTCCTGATGCTGACTACAATATGTAGTGGTACGTTTTGGATATTCTACTATATGGGTTCACTTTTATCCCAAATATATGATTTTTTAGTAGTACTTTGAATTTAAGTTTCAGTATTTCCCAAAATTTACTATTGATTACCATGAATTCCCATGTCATCCATAAACTAGGGAAGTGGTCAAAAGATCAAAGCCCCATTTAGAAGGGCAAAGGCGAGTGCAGGTTACATACAGGCATCCGCTTCCCGGAACGAAGAGATCCGGCGCGTTAGCGAGCAGACATCCCCCCAGGTGGCACGCGCAGCTGGACATCCCGCAAGGGAAATGTCGGCGGATTGAACAACAGCAGCAGTTCAATCCGCCATTTTTATTTCCAGGGCAGGGTCCCTGAGCAAAGAGTGAGGCAGGCCCCAGTGCCACGCAGGTTTAGAGGCGAAAGCCATCATAAGGTGGACAATAAGGGCAGGGTCTCAATCCCAGCCCTATTCCGCCGTGTGCTGGAGCGAGGTGATCCCAATTACACTGAAGGCCTCAACCCGGAGCTAGTGATTGTCTATGGCGATCATCGCCGCAGCTATCTCGAATGTTACACCATCGATGCTATCAATGAGGTTGACGCAAAGATTGATGCTTTGCCGCGTGGGTCAATGGAGCGCCGCATGTTGCAGCGCATGTTCCATGGCCAATCTTTTCCAACTACAGTTGATGAAACTGGCCGTTTGGTTTTGCCTGCAAAGCTGCGCAAGAAAATTAATCTCGATGCTGAGGCGTTTTTCATTGCCGCCGGTGACACCTTCCAGATTTGGAAAACTGAAACTTACGAAAAAGAAGAGCTGGCTAAGACTGAAGCTTGGTTAGATGACTTGCCTGAGGACTTTGATCCCTTGGCCTATTTGGATAATACGGGGCAGGATTAGACATGCGACACGCTGCTGATGCCACTGCCCTCCACATTCCCGTCCTCATTGTTCCGCTCATTGCCGCTGCCGCCCCCATCCAAGGTACTTGGATTGATGGTACGTTTGGCGCAGGTGGCTATAGTAAATATCTGTTGGGCGCGGGTGCTGATCAGGTGATCGGAATTGACCGTGATCCGAGCGTGTTTGCGATGGCCGAAAGCTGGGCTGGCGTGTTTGGTGATCGGCTGCGTTTGGTGCAAGATACGTTCTCAAATCTGGATCAAGTGACCGAGCAGGCCGATGGCGTTGTGCTTGATATTGGTGTGTCTTCGATGCAGATCGACCAAGCGGATCGTGGCTTTTCATTCCAAAAAGACGGCCCGCTTGATATGCGCATGGGCGATAGTGGCACAACAGCGGCAGAGCTGGTCAACACCGCTACCGCCGAGCAAATCGCTGATATTCTGTACAACTACGGTGAAGAGCGCGCCAGCCGGCGTATCGCAAAGATGATTGTGGCACGCCGTGAAGAGGCGCCGTTTGAGCGGACCTTGGAGCTGGCAGGGGTTGTTGAGCGTTGCTTGCCACGCTCAAAGCCCGGCCAATCGCATCCTGCAACCCGGAGCTTCCAAGCGTTGCGCATTGCGGTGAATAGCGAATATGATCAATTGGTTGAAGGCCTATCTTCTGCCGAGCGCATCTTGCGTCCGGGGGGTGTTTTGGCTGTGGTGACCTTCCATTCTGTTGAAGATCGCATCGTGAAGCGGTTCTTCCAAGCCCGTTCAGGGACCCAAGCCGGCAGCCGTTATGCGCCACTGGTGGAAGATGTTCCGGCCCAGTTTTCGATGTACAGCCGCAAAGCCCTGAAAGCCTCGCCTGAAGAGGTGGAGGTCAATCCACGGTCACGCTCTGCCAAGCTGCGCATTGGTAGGCGAACTGATGCGCCGGCGATGCCTGTGGATGCCAAAAGCCTTGGAGCACCACAATTGCCCTACCGGAGGCCTGAATGAAAAATCTATTCTTAGGGTGTTTGGTTGTAACAGTCATGGGTTTGGCGTTTTGGGCCTACACCGAAAACTATGCCACCAAGGGCAGTTTGGACAAAATTGCACAGTTGAATAAAGACATTAGCCTCGCCCATTCACGTCTGCGGGTTCTGAATGCGGAATGGGCTTATTTGAACAGGCCGGAGCGGTTATTGCAGCTGGTAAATGCCAATTTTGACGACCTCCGTTTGTTGCAATTGACCTCTGACCATTTTGCGCGCTTGGAGCAAATCCCCTACCCAGGTCCGGATTTAGGGCCGATTACTGAACCAATTGAGGTCATGAACCGCGAGACATCGCCATGATCCGCAAACCTCTCCGTCCGCTTGCACGTATATTTTCAGCCAGATCCGCCGGCGAAAACCCGGATTTGATCGAACATGGCAACCGCCGTGAGCGCATCGAGATGCAACACGAGCGAATTTTGCGCAAAACACAACGCCGCTTGATCATGATGGGTGGTATTTTTTTGATCAGTTTCGGTGTGATTGGCATGCGAATGACGGCTTTGGCGATCTCTGAGCCTAGTGAGCCGAAAGCCCGCGCCACAGCGGCGCAAATTCTAGCGAGCCGGGCGGATATCATTGACCGCAACAACCGAGTTTTGGCCACAAATATAGAGACGCATTCCCTTTACGCACATCCGCAACAGGTGGTGGATTCTGTGATGACGGCGCGTCAATTGGCAGAAATATTCCCGGATATTGATGCGGTCAAGATGGAAGCCCGACTGAAAGGTGCGCAAAAATTCTTATGGCTTAAGGGCGCAATCAGCCCTGAAGAAAAACAAGCGGTGCATGATATTGGCAATCCGGGCCTGCTGTTTGGCCCGCGTGAAATGCGTCTCTATCCCAACGGTCAATTGGCTGGGCATATTTTAGGTGGTACAACCTTTGGTGAGCAAGGGGTGCATTCGGCCGAAGTCTTGGGCATTGCTGGTGTCGAAAGTGCCTTTGACGATTTTTTGCGCGACCCAAAATTTAACGGCCGTCCGCTGCAGCTGTCCATCGACTTGTCCGTACAATCGGCCTTGGAGCAGGTTTTGTACGGCGGCATGCGGTTGATGAATGCCAAGGGCGCATCGGCTGTCTTGATGCAAGCCAACACTGGCGAGATCCTCGCGATGTCGAGCTTGCCAGATTTTGATCCCAATAATCGGCCACGAGCTTTGACCCAAGGTGATGCAAGTGACAGTCCATTGTTTAACAGGTCCGTGCAGGGGGTCTATGAGTTGGGCTCTGCCTTCAAACCCTTCACCGTGGCGCAAGCTATGGAACTTGGTCTGATTGAAGCTGATACTATGGTCGACACCAAGGGGCCTCTTAAATGGGGTAGGCACTCCATTCGGGACTATAAGGATTTTGGCCCTGAATTGAGCGTTGAAAAGATTTTGGTCAAATCGTCCAACATTGGCACGGCGCGTATTTCACTAATGATTGGCTCAGAATTACAAAAAGCATTTTTGGGCCGCTTGGGGCTTTTAAAAGCCACATCGATTGAGCTGATTGAAGGACCGACTGGCAAGCCACAATACCCTGAGAATTGGTCTGATATTTCAACTATGACAATCTCTTATGGTCATGGCATTTCGACCTCTCCTGTACATTTGGCGGCAGCCTATGCGGCCATGATCAATGGTGGCACTTTGGTTAAGCCTACGTTGCTGAAGCAAACCGCCCCGCCAATCGGTGAACGGATCATATCGCAAAAAGTATCTATGCGGTTGCGCTCCATCTTGCGGCATGTGGTGACCGAGGGGACCGCAAGCTTTGGCGAGGTTTCTGGGTATTCTGTGGCGGGTAAAACTGGCACAGCAGATAAGCCCAATAACCAGGGTGGTTATCACAAAGACAAGGTTTTGGCGACATTTGCCAGCTTCTTTCCAAGTGCGGATCCGAAGTATGTTTTGATCGTTACATTGGATGAGCCAGAAGACCGGGCAGGCTCTAAGCCGCGGCGTAAAGCGGGCTGGACGGCTGTGCCTGTAGCGGCAGAGGTGATCCGACGGGTGGCACCACTTTTGGGGCTCGCACCAGAGATTGAAATATCCCGTCAAAATGGTTTAACCTTGGCCAAGGACTAATTTTAGAAAGCGATCCGACCGATGGTGGCCAAGGGTAAAACACTTGCAAATTTGGGTCTGACCACTGCGCGGACGTCTCATCTTCTGGTTCAGGGCTTGGCGGTTGATAGCCGTGAGGTGCGCCCCGGTTACCTCTTTGCAGCTTTGCCCGGTGCGCGGGTGCATGGTGCTGAATTCGCAGAATATGCCTGTTGCCAGGGCGCCAGTGCGATCCTGACCGATCCGCAAGGCGCCGATTTCATCGCGCGCACACTTCTTCAGGACAAGGCTGAGATCTGTGTCGTGGATGATCCACGCCAAGCCTTGGCCAGTGCTGCCGCATTGTTCTTTGGCGCGCAGCCGAAGGTTATGGTGGCAGTGACGGGTACCAATGGTAAAACCTCTGTTTCTACATTTTGCCGGCAGATTTGGACTCAAATAGGGCTGAGCGCGGTGAATTTGGGGACCACTGGCGTCGAAGGGGCATGGAGTGCGCCTTTGAACCACACCACTCCTGAGCCAATCACCCTGCACCGAGCTTTGGCTCAGGCCGCAGAGGCGGGAGTGACCCATGCAGCAATGGAAGCCTCGAGCCATGGGTTGGACCAAAAGCGGTTGGATGGTGTCGTACTCAGCGTTGCAGGATTTACCAATTTTACTCAAGATCATCTAGATTATCATGCCACGTTTGACGCCTATTTTGCCGCTAAAGCAGGCTTGTTCGATCGGGTTTTGGGTCCTCAGGGTATTGCCGTGATCAATGTGGATGATGCCAAGGCCGCCGATCTGCTCAAAGGCTGTGCCGCGTGCGGGCAAAGCACCATCACGGTGGGGCGCGGGGAGGCGGATTTTAAGATCTTGGGGCAGAAATATGATGCCACTGGCCAAGATATTTTGTTTAGCTGGCAAGGCGATAACCATCAAGTCAGAGTGCCGCTTGTCGGTGGGTTTCAAGGCGAGAACCTGATGCTGGCCGTCGCAATGGTTTTGGCGGCGGGCGGTGAGGCCGAAGAGGTGTTTGCGAGCCTTAAGGCGGTGCGTTCCGTGCGCGGGCGGATGGAGTTGGCTGCCACAAGATCCAATGGCGCTAGCGTTTATGTGGATTATGCCCATACCCCCGATGCGGTTGCCACAGCACTCAAGGCGCTGCGCCCCCATGTGATGGGACGATTGGTTGTGGTGCTTGGGGCAGGTGGAGATCGTGATCCCGGCAAGCGAGTTTTGATGGGCAAAGCGGCGGCTGAATTTGCTGATATCGTCTTTGTGACCGATGATAACCCTCGCAGCGAAGACCCCGCAGATATCCGTGCGATGGTTATGGCGGGGGCCGCTGATGCTACGGACGTGGCAGATCGGGCCGAGGCTATTTTGTGCGCTGTGGATTGCTTGCAATCCGGCGATACCCTGCTCATTGCGGGCAAAGGACATGAAAGCGGCCAGATCATTGGTGACGATATCTTTCCATTTGACGATGTAGAACAAGCCAGCATCGCTGTGGCGGCGCTGGAGAGAGAGTATTGATGCCATTATGGACCTCCTCAGAAACGATGGCCGCCACCGGTGGTGAATGTCGCGTCCCGTGGGATGCGCAGGGGGTGTCGATTGACACGCGTACATTAGAGGTGGGGGATTTATTTGTAGCCCTGAGTGCTGAGCGTGATGGCCATGATTTTGTGGCTCAAGCCTTGGCTAACGGGGCGGCTGCGGCTTTGGTGACGCATCGTCCCAAGGGGGTTGTCGAGGATGCACCCTTGTTGATTGTGCCGGATGTTTTAGAGGGCTTGATTGCCTTGGGTCGGGCCGCACGGGTGCGCAGTGAGGCTAAGGTGATTGCCGTCACTGGATCGGTTGGCAAGACCTCCACCAAAGAAATGTTGAAAACTGTGCTGCAATATCAAGGACGCACTCATGCCTCTGTTGCCAGCTACAACAACCATTGGGGCGTGCCGCTGACTTTGGCGCGCATGCCCGCTGTCACGCAATTCGCTATTTTTGAGATTGGTATGAACCACCCGGGCGAAATCGCCCCGCTGAGCCTTATGGTGCAACCGCATGTGGCGATGATCACAACCATTGCACCCGCACATATGGAGGCCTTCGAGGGGATAGAAGGCATTGCGCAGGAAAAATCTGACATCTTTGCGGGCCTATTGCCCGGAGGGGCTGCAATTTTACCGGCGGATGTGGGTACAATTGATATTTTGGTGCAGGCGGCTTTGGCGCGTCGGGCTACGATTGTGGGGTTTGGAGAAACGGCTGATGCCTATCGGCTTACAGCCTTGGAGATGCACCGCGACGTGACTGTGATCCAAGCCCGTTTTCGCAGCATCCCAGCCGCCTTAAGGTTGAATACCGTGGGTCGACATTTTGCGGTGAATGCGATGGGTGTTTTGGCGGCGGTAGAAGCTTTGGCCGGAGATCCTGTGCGAGCCGCGGTGGACCTGTTTCGTTGGAAGCCCCCGGCTGGGCGCGGCCTGCGCGAAACGGTCGTGCTCGATCCCGCTGATACCCGTGCCTATGTTGAGCTGATTGATGACGCCTATAACGCCAATCCAACCTCAATAGCGGCGGCTCTTGAGGTTTTGGCGGCCTCGATGCCAAATCAGGATGAAGCGCAGTTCGGTGCCAGCCGGAAGATTGCGATCTTGGGTGATATGCTGGAGTTGGGGCCGGATGAAATTGCATTGCATGCCGCTTTGGCGCACAATTCACATTTGCTTACGGCTGATGTTGTTCATTGTGTGGGCCCCCGGATGCGCGCTTGCTATGAGGCTTTACCCAGCGATATTCGCGGCCGTTGGGCCGAAACTGCCGCTGAATTTTCGGTGGGGCTTGGGGATTTGATTTTTGCAGGAGACACGGTCTTGGTTAAGGGATCCTTAGGAAGCCATGTATCAATGATTGTTGACCTGATCCGAAATTTAGGGCAACGCTGACACCCAAAGGTGTAAGGGAAAATTTGATGTTTTATTGGCTAATCATTCTTTCGGATGGGGGTGATTTTTTCAACCTGTTCCGCTACATCACCTTTCGGGCCGGTGGGGCGTTTATGACCTCTCTTATTTTTGGCTTTGTATTCGGCAAGCCTTTGATTAATTTGCTGCGTCGCCGCCAAGGCCGTGGCCAGCCTATCCGATCTGACGGGCCCGAGGGCCATTTTTCTAAAATTGGCACCCCCACCATGGGTGGGGCCTTAATTTTGGGAGCTTTGGTGGTTTCAACGCTGCTCTGGGCGCGGCTAGACAATATGCATATTTGGGTTGTGTTATTCGTCACTATCGGCTTTGGCGCTATTGGTTTTGCTGATGACTATGCCAAGGTGAGCCAGCAAACCGTTGCAGGGGTTTCTGGCAGGCTGCGGCTGGGCCTTGGCTTTGTAATCGCCCTGATAGCGTCCATCGCAGCGGCGCAGTTACACCCAGATGGTTTGAGTACACAGGTGGCAGTGCCGATCATGAAAGATGCTTTGGTGCCCTTTGGAATTCTGTTTTTTCCCTTTGCTATGATTGTCATTGTGGGAACCGCTAATGCGGTGAACCTTACCGATGGCTTGGATGGGTTGGCAATTATGCCCGTGATGATTGCAGCCGCCGCCCTTGGGGTATTAGCCTATGCGGTGGGTCGGGTGGATTTCACCCAGTATTTAGACGTACATTATGTGCCGGGCACGGGCGAGTTATTTGTGTTCTGTATGGCCTTGATTGGTGGCGGATTAGGCTTTTTGTGGTACAATGCCCCACCGGCAGCAATCTTTATGGGCGATACGGGCAGTTTGGCGTTGGGTGGCGCATTAGGCTCCATCGCTGTTTTGACCAAGCATGAGATCGTATGGATGATCATCGGTGGCGTTTTTGTGGCAGAAGCTTTGAGCGTGATCATTCAGGTGTTCTGGTTTAAGCGTACTGGAAAACGGGTCTTTTTGATGGCTCCGATTCACCATCATTTTGAGAAAAAAGGCTATGTGGAAAGCCAAATTGTGATCCGGTTTTGGATCATCGCCCTCGTCTTGGCGATGGTCGGTCTGGCCACTCTTAAAGTCCGATAACGCGGCATCCCTTCTTTTAAGATCCTTTGGAGAATACAGCATGATACCAGTTCAAGGAATGCAGGGCCGATCTGCCTTTGTGCTCGGCATGGGTCGTTCGGGTTTGGTGGCTGCACAAGCCTTGGTGGCCGGTGGGGCAAACGTGCTGTGCTGGGACGACGGTGAAGCGGGTCGGGGGCGGGCTGAAGAGGCCGGGCTAACGTGTATTGACCCTCTGCGTGGCGGGCTGGAAGGTGTGGATGTTGTGGTCTGCTCACCTGGCATCCCGCATCTTTATCCCAAGCCGCATCCGGCGATTGCGGAGGCCCTGCGCCTTGGCATTCCGCTAGACAATGATGTTGGCCTGTTTTTCCGGTCCTTTGCCACCCAAGACTGGAACAGCTTTGATCAGGCACCCAAGGTGGTGGCGGTCACTGGATCCAACGGCAAATCAACAACCAGTGCTTTGATCCACCATCTGTTGGATGTGGCGGGCAAACGCAGCCAGCTTGCGGGCAACATTGGCCGGGGTGTGTTGGATCTTGGTTCGGCTGAGGATGGCGATGTGATTGTGCTGGAGCTGTCATCTTATCAAACCGAACTGGCGCGCAGTCTGACGCCAGACATTGCGGTCTTTACCAATCTTTCGCCTGATCATCTGGATCGCCATGCGGGTTATGGTGGCTATTTTGCCGCCAAACGCCGTTTGTTTTCCGAAGGCAGCCCAGATCATGCTGTGATCGGTGTGGATGAGCCGGAAGGCCAATATTTGGCCGCGCAATATGCAGATCACGTCAGTGATGACAGGGTAATCCGCGTGATCTCAGGGCAAAAGCCCAAGGGTGATGGCTGGCAGGTTACGGCGCGTAAAGGCTTTTTGGCCGAAAGCCGCAAGGGACGTCAGGCCGCCTCTATTGATCTGCGCGATATCCCGGGGTTGCCGGGCGCGCATAACCATCAAAACGCCTGTGCAGCCTATGCGGTGCTGCGCGCGCTGAATGTAGCACCTCGGGTGATCGAGGAAGGGTTGCGTAGTTTCACTGGTCTGCCGCATCGCAGCCAATTGGTGCGCGAGATTGGTGGCGTGCGATTTATAAACGACAGCAAAGCCACCAATGTCGATGCCGCAGCTAAAGCTTTGGGTGCGTTCGAAAACATCCGCTGGATTTGTGGTGGATTGCAAAAGGAAGGTGGACTGTCAGGCCTGTCGTCAAGCCTCGACAATGTGCGCAAAGCCTATGTGATTGGCCGCGAGGCGGAAGCCTTCGCAATGCGGCTGGAAGTGGACCGTGAGGTCTCCACCACAATGCATGCAGCGGTCACAGCCGCCTATGCACAAAGCGCGCCGGGTGATGTAGTGCTATTGGCACCCGCCGCTGCCAGCTTTGATCAATATGACAGTTTTGAGGCCCGCGGCGAGGATTTTATGGCTCAGGTGGCCGGGTTGGTTGAGGGGGAAGGTAAATGGGCGCCGAGGATGTCAGCGTCACAAATCTTCTTTAATAGATTGACCCGCGACCCAGCCCGATGACCAGGCCCATTGGAAGTTATAGCCACCTAACCAGCCTGTGACATCGACACATTCTCCAATAAAATAAAGGCCCGGTTGGGTTTTGGCCATCATATTTTTAGACGACAGGCCGTCGGTGTCGACGCCGCCAACCATCACCTCGGCGGTACGGTAACCTTCGGTCCCGGAGGGGGTGAGTTGCCACTGGGTGAGCCGTTCTATCAGCTTACTAAGTTGCTGGGCTGTAATATCGGCAACCCGCTCTGGCAAGTCGAGATCTTCCAACAGCTTTGGCACCAAACGCGCAGGTAGCAGCCGGGTTAAGATAGTATGGGGTGATTTGCGCCCTTCGGTCTCTTTTGCTGCTTGAAGGGTTGCATTCAGATGCGCAGTCTTGAGCAATCCAACTGTGATTTTGTCCCCCGGCGCCCAATAGCTAGAGATCTGCAATGAGGCAGGGCCAGACAGGCCGCGGTGTGTGAATAAAATAGCCTCATCAAAGGCCGTGCCATTTGCTTCTAGCCGGGCAGGGGCCGCAACCCCGCTAATGTCTTTAAAGGCTTCATGCTGCGCACCGGAGAAGGTGAAAGGCACCAAGCCCGCATAGGTATTAGTCACCGCAAGACCGAATTGCTGGGCCAAGCGCAGTCCGAAATCGGTGGCGCCCATCTTTGGAATCGGTTTGGCCCCGCAGGCCACCACCAGATTTTGGGTCGTTAGGCTTTGCTGGCCTTTGGTGGAGCTGAGCACGACGGAATAGCCACCCTCAATGGCAGAGACCTTTTGTACGGAGGTGTTGAGCTGGATATGTGCGCCAGCCTCACCCACGCTCTTTTGCAGCATGGTGATGATCTCTTTGGCGGAGGTGTCACAAAATAGCTGGCCCAAGGCCTTCTCATGATAGGCAATCCCGCTGCGAGCCACCCAATCGATGAAATCCCATTGGGTGTAACGCGCCAGAGCCGATTTTGCAAAATGCGGATTGCGGCTGATGTAGTTGTCCGCGGTGGCAAACATATTGGTAAAGTTGCAGCGCCCACCGCCGCTTATACGAATTTTCTCGCCCGCCGCTTTCGCGTGATCAACCACCAAACAGCGGCCCGGCGCTTGGGCGGCGCACATCATGCCGGCCGCGCCAGCTCCAATAATGAGAGTATCATAATCCATAGGCGATGACTTGCCTGTTGTGGGGCAAATGGCAAGGGAATTGGCACTGGAAAAATTATTCAAGTCAGGTTAGTATCTATTATAGATCCCAAAAATGGGGCGCAGTACAGGCGATTTACAAATGACAGAAATGGTACATGGGCTTTTGCCCGTCGAAGTGCGCGATCCTATTTTGCCCCGTTGGTGGCGAACAGTCGATCGGTGGAGCATGGCTAGTGTGTGTTTTTTGTTCATTTTTGGTCTAATTTTGGCACTTGCGGCCTCACCACCATTGGCGCAGCGCAACGGCTTACCTGCCTTTCACTATGTTGAGCGGCAAGCAGTTTTCGGCACCATGGCTCTCATTGCGATGATCATCACGTCGATGATGTCCCCCGCGACAGTACGGCGCTGGGCCACGGTCGCTTTTGGTATAGCTTTGCTGGCGTTGGTGATGTTGCCCGTTTTAGGCACGGATTTTGGCAAGGGGGCTACACGCTGGTATTCGCTTGGATTTATCTCTCTGCAACCTTCAGAATTCATCAAGCCCGCCTTTGTGGTCTTTGCGGCTTGGTTGATTTCTGCCTCCTTCGAACCTAATGGCCCGCCGGGTCGGGTGATGTCCTTTGCTGTGGCCGTGACGATTGCTGGATTTTTGGCACTACAACCTGATTTTGGACAGGCCAGCCTGATCCTGTTTGCTTGGGGTGTGATGTATTTCTGCGCAGGTGCTCCGCTCCTGTTCATTCTGTCTATGGCTGCGGCCACGGTTTTTGCGGGCTTTGTCGCCTATAACAACAGCGAGCATTTCGCCCGCCGGATTGATGGCTATATGTCCGCGGATGTGGATCCTACAACCCAGCTTGGCTATGCGGCCAATGCGATACGTGAAGGTGGCCTGTTTGGTGTCGGTACGGGCGAAGGATCGGTTAAATGGTCATTGCCGGATGCCCATACAGATTTCATTATTGCAGTGGCCGCTGAAGAATATGGCGTGCTGATGGTTTTGGTTATTTTGGCGTTGTTTGCAGTGATTGTTCTGCGCACGCTCACTCGTTTGATCCAAGAGCGTGACCTGTTTGTGCGCCTTGCAGGCACGGGCCTTGTAGCCATGTTTGGTGTGCAGGCGATGATCAACATGGGCGTGGCGGTGCGCCTTTTGCCCGCCAAGGGCATGACCTTACCCTTTGTCAGCTATGGCGGCTCGTCGCTGATTGCTGGGGGGATTGCTTTGGGCATGATTTTAGCCTTCACACGCAATCGCCCACAGGGGGCGCTCAGCTCCGTGATACGTGGATATTGAAATGAAAAATTCTCCTCTTTTGGTTTTGGCTGCCGGTGGCACCGGCGGGCATATGTTCCCAGCCCAGGCAGTGGCAGAAGTGATGCTGAAACAGGGCTGGCGCGTAGTTTTGTCCACCGATGCCCGCGGCGCACGCTATACGTCGGGCTTTCCGTCTGAGGTGGAGATTGAACAAGTCTCCAGCGCGACCTTTGCCAAGGGCGGGCTTTTGAACAAAATCATGGTTCCCATTCGCATCGCCATCGGAGTGACTGCCGCGCGCCGCAAAATGCGCCGGACACGGCCGAATGTTGTGGTGGGGTTTGGCGGCTATCCTGCTATTCCAGCCATGGGGGCGGCCACCTCGTTGGGCATCCCATGCATGCTGCATGAACAAAATGGTGTTTTGGGGCGGGTCAATCAGCTCTTTGCGTCTCGGGTCAATCAGATTGCGTGTGGGACTTGGCCGATCAAATTGCCTGACGGATTGACCGGCCATCATATCGGCAATCCTGTGCGTCAAGAGATTTTGGATCGCCATGGTGCCGGTTATATTGCTCCCGGTGATTACCCAATGGACGTGCTGGTGATTGGCGGTTCTCAAGGGGCACGTATATTGTCAGATGTGGTGCCTGCGGCTGTGGGTTTATTACCCGGTTTTCTGCGCCAAAACCTGCGCATCAGTCAGCAAGCGCGCGAGGAAGACTGTAGCCGCGTCGAACAGGCCTTTGCAGAGATTGGCGTGCGGGCCGACGTACAATCGTTTTTCAAAGATATCCCTGATCGTATGAGCCAAGCTCAGCTGGTGATCAGCCGCTCTGGAGCCTCCTCAGTAGCAGATATTGCCATGATTGGGCGGCCTGCTATTTTTGTCCCTCTTGCAGCGGCCAAACGTGATGAACAGACGGCCAATGCTCGCGAGTTGGTACAGGCTGGTGCGGCGCAGTTGTTGTTAGAATTTGATTTCACACCTGAGGCTTTAGCTGATGAAATTCAAGAGTTATTAACCAATAGCGCCCAGACCCAATCTATGGCTGATGCGGCGCTTGGCTGTGCAAAGCCTGAAGCTGCCAATGATCTCGCTGATATGATCCAAGCACTGGCTGGAGACATTTGAGATGAAAAAAGTAACCAAATTACCTGGTGACATTGGCGCTATTCACTTTGTTGGAATCGGTGGAATTGGTATGTCTGGTATCGCCGAAGTTCTTTTGGATCAGGGGTATTTGGTGCAGGGATCTGATCTCAAAGCTTCCAAAATTACCCGCCGCTTGGAGGCGATGGGGGCTTTGATTTATCTGGGGCAAAAGGCGGAAAATCTTGGTGAGGCTGAGGTTGTTGTGGTGTCGACAGCGATCAAGCCGGGCAATTCTGAACTTGATCAGGCCCGTAAAGTTGGCCTGCCGGTGGTTCGGCGCGCGGAGATGTTGGCGGAATTGATGCGCCTCAAATCCAATGTTGCTGTTGCCGGAACCCATGGAAAAACCACCACCACAACCATGGTTTCAACCCTCCTGCATGCGGGTGGATTTGATCCGACTGTGGTCAATGGCGGCGTGATTAATGCGTTTGAATCCAATGCCCGCACTGGGCAGGGCGAATGGATGGTTGTTGAGGCCGATGAAAGCGATGGCACGTTCAACCGTCTGCCCGCAACCATTGCTGTTGTGACCAATATTGATCCTGAGCATATGGAACATTGGGGTAGTTTCGACAATCTGCGCCAAGGTTTCTTTGAGTTTGTCCATAATATTCCGTTTTATGGTTTGGCGGTGTGCAATACCGATCACCCGGAAGTGCAAGCGTTGGTGGGGCGGATCACCGACCGTCGTGTCACGACTTATGGCTTCAATGCCCAAGCGGACGTGCGGGTGGTTGATTTAAGCTACGCTCAGGGCACGGCCTATTTTGATGTGGCGTTGCGGGATGGTTCAATGATTGAGGGGTGCACCTTGCCGATGCCGGGAGACCATAATGTGTCCAACGCTTTGGCGTCGGTGGCGGTGGCCTTACATCTGGGGATGTCAAGCGACGCCATTCGCGCGGGGTTACATAGCTTTAAAGGCGTTAACCGACGCTTTACCAAAGTGGCTGAACTGGATGGGGTGACCATCATCGATGATTATGCGCATCATCCAGTGGAAATCGCGGCAGCGTTGAAAGCGGCGCGCCAAAGCCATTCTGGCCGGATCATGGCCATCCACCAACCCCATCGCTACAGCCGTTTGCATGACCTTTTTGATGATTTTTGTACCTGTTTCAATGATGCGGATGTTGTGGGGATCACTGATATCTTTGCCGCAGGCGAAGCGCCAATCGCCGGGGCGGATCGCGATTCCCTGGTCATAGGTTTAACTGGCCACGGGCACCGAAATGCAATGGCTGTGGCGGATGAGGCTGCTTTGACGGCCTTTTTGGCGGCGCATTGCCAGCCCGGCGATATGCTGATTTGTCTTGGCGCTGGGTCAATCTCGGCTTGGGCGCATGGTCTTGTGAGCGAATTTAATTAATCTGCGCTTTTGCGGTGGCGTGTTGCCAAATAGACCCCAAATCCAGAGACAATAAGGCCGGCCCAAGCCATGAGTGGCATCGGTTCATCCAACGCAACCCAGGTGATAAATGCGGCCAGAGGCAGAACTAGAAACAGCAAGGTTGAGACGCGCGACACTTGGCTCGCGCGGATCATTGCCAGCAGCAGACCCACAGCAATCACTGAGCTGCCGATCACCAAATAGGCGAAGGCCCAATAAAAGGAGGTCGTCCAATTCACCGCTGCGATATTGGCCCAGGTGAGAAATGGTAATAATCCGAGCAATACTGCGCTATAGCCGACCAATTTTTTTTGACCAGATTATGCAATAGGCCAAAGCGTGGCCAAGGTGATCCCAGCCAAGGCCAAGCTGGCAAAGCCAAATACCACTAAGGGGGGTGGGTTGATTTCAAGCCGGGCGACGATCACCACAAAGGTTCCAGTCATAGCAATTGCCTAGCCCAGCCATTGCGGCCAGCTTACCGTTTCTGCACTCCGTCGCGGCGCCAGCAGACCTACCAGCAGGGGTTGCAGCGAGAAGATCAACGCAGCTATGCCTGCGGCGACACCATTTGCAAAAGCGAAATAGGTCATACTGAAATATACGGTTTGCATCAAAAATCCGACCAATCCGAGGTGCAGCCAATCCTTTGGGGTTTTGGGCAACGGTGGTTATAAAATTGCAAATAGCACCGCCATAACGGCAATAATGGCGGCAAACCTCAGTGCTAGCAGCGCCATGGGGGCCGCATCCACTAGAGCGACTTTGGCCACCACGTAGCCCGTAGGCCACAGGATCAAAAACATAATTGGCGTTAGGGCCAGCCAAATGCGTTGCATCTCGTTTCCTCATTCCAAACTGATGGAGCAGTTTGCGTGCGCGATGTACAGAGTGATTTTGCAAGCTCGCGCTTGCCCTTTGACTTAAAACCTCTGATCCGGTCTAAGCAAAGACGATCACTTGAGGGCCTATCGCAATGCAACTTCCAATTCCCCGCGGGCGTTTAACGCCGAACCGATCTTTATCGGATCTGACTTGGCTGCGCGTGGGGGGGCCTGCAGAATATCTGTTCCAACCGGCAGATCACACAGATTTGACTGAATTTTTGGCAGACCTGCCGCAAGAAGTGGCAGTTTTTCCTATCGGCGTTGGGTCGAACTTGATTGTGCGAGATGGCGGCATTCGCGGCGTGGTGATCCGGTTGGGACGTGGCTTCAACTATATTTCTGTGGACGGTGATCTTGTGTGCTGCGGGGCTGCGGTTTTGGACAGCCATGTGGCGCGCAAGGCTGCGGATTCAGGGCTAGACTTGACCTTTCTGCGTACCATACCGGGTGCGATGGGCGGTGCTTTGAAGATGAATGCAGGATGCTATGGCAGCTATTTTGCCGATGCCTTTGTTTCCGCCCGTGGAGTGAACCGGGCTGGAGCGCTGGTGACCTATACTCCGGAAAACCTTGGTTTTGGTTATCGCAGCTGTGACCTGCCTGACGATTTTGTCATTACTGAGGTAACTTTGCGCAGTTTGGGGTCTGGCAGTCCAGTTACGCTGCATCAGAAAATGGCGGATCAATTGGCTAAGCGCGATGAAACACAGCCCACGAGAGACCGCACGGCGGGCAGCACGTTTCGCAACCCAGCTGGTTTCAGCTCGACTGGGCGCGCCGATGATCGCCAAGATTTGAAGGCGTGGAAGGTGATTGACGATGCGGGCTGCCGGGGCTTGGAGTTGGGTGGAGCGCAAATGTCACCCAAACATCCGAACTTTTTGATCAACACCGGATCAGCGAGCGCAAAAGATCTTGAAGCTTTGGGCGAATTGGTGCGAAAAAAGGTTTACGATAAGAGTGGTTTGACGTTAGAGTGGGAGGTAATGAGGGTCG
>MDSY01052389.1_pt1 | contig 37208 bp, 39 predicted proteins | sample 811131 | NCBI WGS metagenome assembly MDSY01 (sample SAMN05326643, study PRJNA326480) | marine metagenome | isolation source: seawater | place: Atlantic Ocean: South West | collected 2010
GAACTACTTTAACATTTAGTGCTCCAACAAAACCATCGTGGTTAAGTTGGAACGGAACAAAACTGTCCGGAACACCTACAAATAGTAATGTAGGTAATCATAGTGTTAAAGTAAGAGTTAGTGATGGGAGTGTTAATGTCGACCAATCATTTACGATTTCAGTTAATAATGTCAATGATGCTCCTTATTTTACAAGTACTCCAACATATAGTCTTAATGAAGATGTAGCATACAATTATACACCAACTGGAGGTGATATTGATGCAGGTAGTACATTGAGTTTTAGTGTTCCAACAAAACCATCATGGTTAAGTTGGAACGGATCAAAACTTTCTGGAACACCTACAAATAACAATGTAGGTAATCATAGTGTTAAAGTAAGAGTGACTGATAATGCAGGAAGCTGGGTTGAGCAATCATTTACAATTACGGTAAATAATGTAGAGGACTACCCTTATTTTACAAATGCACCTGTGTCTAACACGATATCAGTTAATGAAGATGATAACGCTGCGGCTGGTTCGGTGTATAGTTATACACCAACTGGTGCAGATGTTGATTCAGGTAGTTCAGTAAGCTTTAGTATGGTTTCAACGCCAGGTTGGTTGGAATGGACCGGTTCTACGCTTCGAAATAGAACGAATAGACCAAATAATTCAGATGCAAATTCAGGAAATTATCCTGGGTTCACAGACTATAGCAGCACTATAAGGATTACTGATAATACATCGAGATCTGTAGATCATCAATGGACAATGAGAGTCCATAATACAAATGATTCTCCAGTAGTTACAACGCCGCCAAACGCAACTTTGGATGATGGACAATCGTATAGTTATACAATAAGTGCTTCAGATGTCGATTCGAGTCTATCATATAGTCTTGTTTCGAATCCATCTTGGTTAGGTATAAGTGGAAATGTTATTTCTGGTACAGCAAATTCTCCTGGGACAAGTACTGTTACAATAAGAGTTAGTGATGGCACTGTTAATGTTGACAAGAGCTTCACAATTACAGTGAATCAAGCAGACAAAGAAGATTGGGGATGGTTAAAAGGAGGCTATAGTTCTGTAAAAGCAAGATTCAGTGGGACTAATCAATATTATGAATCTGACCCAGTTAATCCAGGTACTCAAGTATTGAATGCGAGTCAACTCAATGCCATCATCAACCACGACGGCACGACCAACCCCCGAGATTTTACTATTAGTACAATTATATATAATTTTAACATCGGGACTTTTTCATCAAGTCCCGGACCTGACGGTCATGGGCGATATCTCTGGGATATCGGTCCGTCGGACTCGAATCAGATTTATAAATACGGACACAGTCTCCGTCTGGACCGCTCAGAAGATGGTGGGAATTACTATGTTCATATCGATTCGTGGCACCAATGGTATCCGAGAGGTAGATTTGAATTCTATTTTGGCAAAGCAAACGGCAGTTTTGCTACCGGCAAGGACTGGAAAATCACATATGCTGTTTTTTCTGACTCAGCGGGGGATCTAAATAAATCGGTGCAAGTATCTTACAGAAACCATGGCTCGGGCAACTCTTGGACAAGTTTCGGAACAAACACGTACACCGGGGGGTACGGTCAAGGATGGATAAGTTACAGCAATGACTTACACTGGTCTACTGGTAACCAGTCGTCTACGGATAGGAGCAGCGACTCTTATAGTCATGAAAAAGGCGGTGAGAGCTACAGACCAGCAGTAAATTGGCAGATCAACGAACTGCATAACTTCCCGCTGACTGTTGGATCCGCTTCAGCAACTGGCAAGAGCGACAGACGAATGAAAGGTGTTAATAATATGCGGGTTCTGGTCATACATGATCGTATCTCCCTTGGCAATGACTAAATTGTTTAATGAAAAATAATAAAAATGAATAATATTATTTTAAAAGATTAATAAACAATAACATGTGGAATAATACAGATACATGTTACTACAGATTAGGTGATATTGGGGGAAAAAGGGGAGATGTATACGCGTTTGATTTTGATGATACTTTGGTAAGAAGACATAGTCGTATTCCATTACGAAATGTAATTGAAAGATTAGAAGAGATTATAAAGGGTGGAAATCATATTGTTGTATTTTCGAATCAGAAAGGAATAGAAAAGAAGAAAACGAGTCATGAAGAGGTACAGAGTATTATGAATTCATTTTCGGAGAGGTTTAGTAATTCAATAAGTTTCTTTTATGCAATTTCGGAGGATAAATATAGAAAACCAATGAGTGGTATGTATGACTTATTTAGAAGTTTAGTAGATAAAAAGGTAGTATATTATTGTGGGGATGCTGCAGGTAGAAAAAAAGATTTTAGTATATCGGATTTGTATTTTGCAAATAATATTGGAGTTAAATTTAAGTTACCAGAGGAAGTATTTTATTATATAAAAACGGATTTTCTAAATGAGACAGCTTTAAAAATAAATCGCCGTGTAATAAACAGAATATATGAATCCGATATTTGGAGAGGTGGTATTTTAGAAAATAAAAGAGAAATAGTACCGATATGTAGTATACCAGATGAGTTAGAGAATCATTTAAATGAGAATGATAATGAAAAGAAGTTGTTAATAATGGTTGGTCCTCAAGGTTCTGGTAAGTCAACACTTAGTTCTATTATATCGAATAAATATAACTTTAAAATTATCAACAATGATAGTAGTGGTCCATTAAGGCTGAATGTAAAACGTTTTGTGAAAATGTATGATGATAAGTCTACAAAGGGTATAATAATAGATAATACGAATCCGTTGAAATCAACTCGTGAAGAGTGGGTAGAACGTGCAAAGGGGTGGAAGGTAATTATAGTATTTATTGATATTTCGAAAGATCTTAGTTATCATTCTGTAAGATATAGACAGAATAATGGTCATAAAGGGATACCTTTCGTAGCATTACATATTTACTATAAAAGACTCGAAAAGCCAACTGAGGATGAGGGGAATATTATAAGATTAGAAGGGGTTGTTCATAATGATTCAAAATATGATCATAATTTACGTTTTTGATTTAGCCCAAACTGGTTGTACGTCCACGGTATAAACCAGTTTTTTGTGTTCTTACAGAACGGCGTAGTTTCATTTTTTCTTTTAGAGAAGGCGGTGTTGCGATGTGTAAAGGCATGGTAGGAATATGTGTAGACTTAGAGACGACAGATAGTGCATGCGAGAGGACACAATTCTTTTCCTCTAGTGTCTGATTTTGTTCCAATAATTCTTTGTTAGACTGTTCAAGTTTATCAATTTGTTCCATAGAATATTTGCTTCTTCTCATAGAACGTGTTTCCATTTATAATTTGAATTAGTACATTTCTACTTATACTATTTTTGCGTCTGAATATGTTTAAAAACAATATGTGAACAATTATACCGAAATACGGGTATCATAATAAGTAAAACTTTGCTTCAGTGGTGTAGTGGTAACATTAATCGCTTCCAACGATTAGCCTCGGGTTCGATTCCCGGCTGGAGTATTATCTATCATTATCCGGTAGGATGATTTTGTAAAAATTTATTTTGGAATGATTTCATGAATTCAATAAATAGCTTAACCTCATATATTTCCAATCCGTTATATAAAGAGATTCTACAGCCTTTTTCTAGATTGGATGGATGATATTTAATTCCTATAAAACCATGTTGTGAAGCATTTTGTGTGAAAATGCTTGAAAATTCTGGGGAATTTTGGATAGTAAAGGTAATATTCGTTCTACTTCTATATTTTTTTGGTATGCTGTTTATATAGAATCCATCACTGCTGTCTATAAAATTATAGAATAGTTGACTTTTGGCATAGGTAAGTGAGTTATAATAGGTGATACCTCCTCTTTGGATCATCCTTTTAAGGTTCATGCTGGTCATATATATGGACATAACTGTCGGTGTTGGTCCTTGAAGAGTAATATATGGTTGCCAATCCATAACAATTGGAGAATCAATAAGTTTTGGTCTTTGAAGTATATCTTTTTTTGCAATAATTAGTGTAGAGCCGGAAATGCCAAGATTTTTGGATAAAGATGAGAAAATGATACCGTATTTAGATATATCAATTGACTTACTACCAAGTATAGAACACATATCAGATATTAAGAAATGGGATTTAGGATCAAATGAAAGTCCATTACGGAATTCATAACCGATGGTTGTTTCATTTTCGCAATAGTATGTAAAAACATAATCTGGACTATCAATTAGATCATTTACATTATTTACAACTACAACTTTACAGAATTTTTTGAATTCATTTACGGCTTTTTGACTCCAAAAACCGGATACTAAAACTTGTACTTTTGATTCAGAATTACATAGATTGTAGTATATTGTTGGAAATTGATGTGTTCCACCACCATTCATAAAGAAACATTCGTGTGTATTAGGAATTTCCAAAAAATTTTTGGCATTATTAACTGTTTCTGAATAAAGTTCTGTCCACATATCTGTATGATGGGATAATTCGTATATACTGATACCGGTTTCTTTATAGTTGATAATATCATCACGAGTAGTTTTAAGTAAATCTTTTGATAATTGACATGGTCCGGCACCAAAGTTGATGATATTCATAAACTATGAGTAAATTTTTTTCTTTAAACCTTTTTTGCAATTTTGAGACATGTTGATTATAAATTTAGCGTTAGACAACAGCTTAAACGAATATAAATAAATATTACTATACAAAATGACCATTGCTGCTTTTTCCGATTATTCTGGATATGAATCGGATATAGATATATTAGGAAATCTATTAGAACATCTTGCCTCATCTCTACAAGAAAATAACCATGGCGGGGGATTTGGGCGGGGTGTATCAGAGGTTGAACTTCTTAGTTTTATAAAGATTATTTTCAAGATATATGCTTCAAAACAAAAGAGAAATTGGTATAAATATGGTGAGGTTGTAACAGCTAATATTATTGATATTCTTAGTGTATGGAGTAGTCCTAATGTAGCAGAAATATTTTGTGGATTTTTGGAGAATTATGAACGTGCACAAAAAGAATATGCTTATCTTGGATTGAAATGTTTGATTTCAAAAAATCCTGTAGAAATGAAAATTAGTATGCCAAAATTGATTCCTATAATATCTTATGATATAAATGACAGTGGTATAAATGTTCGTAAATATGCATCCGAGGTTTTAGAATTGTTTCTTGGATGTAGTGGAAATGATGATTTAAAGAAATTTATTCCAGTTGTACTGAAAGGTCTTAAGCAACCTGATCAGATATATTCATGTGTAGAAGAACTTGCAAGTTGTGTTTTTGTACAGAATGTTGAAGCTCCAGCACTTGCGATTACTGTACCGATTCTTTTAAGAGGGTTACGTGACAAAAATACAGCAACAAAGCGTTTGTCTTGTGTGATTGTAGACAATATGTGTCAATTAATTGAACATCCAAAAGAAATTTTGCCATTTTATACCGTTTTATGTAAGAATTTAGCAAATTTATCGGAAACAATTAGTGATCCAGAAGCTCGTAAAGTTAGTGCGAGAGCCCTGAATACATTGAAAAGTTCTTGTGTAGGTTCAGAGAATATTTCATTCACAAAAACAGTGAATGATTTTAAAGATTTATTGGAAGGATCTGGAAATGAATATCTTTGGATTTTAGTAACAAATTTATGTAACAGTGCGTGTTTTGATAAGTCAATATGGGAGGAAATCTTTAAAAAATATGGTGCTACAGAGGGTCAAAATGAAATGTGTGAAAGAGCGTTTAAATATTCGAAAGAGTTGTTTATAATTAAGGGTGATGATTTTGAAGATACAGAAGAGGGTAAGGATTTATATAAGGGCGAATTTTCATTAGCATATGGTGCTCTAACTCTATTAAATAATACAAAGCTCCATTTGAAACAAAATCGTTTTTACGGACTTCTTGGTCCAAATAATTGTGGTAAAACAACACTTATGCGGGCAATTGCGAATGAACAAGTAGAAGGTTTCCCTAAAAAAGATCAATTAAGAACAATTTTTGTTGAACATGAGATTCAAGAAATGGAAGTTGGTGAAGATGAGAAGGGTTTTCCAATTTTGAATATTGATTTATGTGGTACTGATTGGGTAGTTCATTGCTGTAATGTCATGTATTGTATGAATCCACCTGTAACAAGAGAACAGGTTGAAGCGGTTATGTTGGATATTGGTTTTGGTAATGCGAAGAAGGATATTGGAAAAGACAGAGCTGCGGATATGGAAATGGGTGTGACAACATATTCTGGTGGGTGGAAAATGAAAATGCAGCTTTGTGCAGCAACACTTATGAATGCGGATATACTGATGCTTGATGAACCAACTGGTCATCTTGATGTAACAAACATTGCATGGATTAAGAATTGGCTAAGTGAATTCAAAAATAACGGAGGTTCTATTATAACAACATCTCATGATACATCTTTCTTGAATGAAATGTGTACTCATCTTATTGATTTTCAAAATCGTAAGCTGAGGATGTTTACTGGTGAAAAAGGTTCTGTTTTGAAAGATTTTGTTGAAAAGTTTCCAGAAAAGAAGGGATATTTTGAATTAAAGAGCGATGTTGTTAAGTTTAAGTTTCCAGAACCAGGACCTCTTGAAAATGTTAAAAGTATGTCAAAAATTCTGTTGAAAATGGATAAGGTAACTTTTCAATATCCTACGAGAGATACTCCTACCGTATATGATATTGCGATTGAGTGTTCTCGAATATCGCGCGTTGGTGTTATTGGAGCAAATGGTGCCGGGAAATCTACTGCGATTAAGTTACTAATTGGTGAATTAAAATCAACTCAAGGTATTATTACAAAACAACCTGGTCTTCGTATTGCATATATTGCACAGCATGCTTTTCATCATCTTGAAAAACATATTCATAAGACTCCATCCCAATATATTATGTGGCGTTTTGCGGGTAACGAGGATCAAGAAAGTATTGAAATGATAAATGCTGGTCCTTCCATTGAAGCAGAAAAAGAAAAAGTATTGAAATGTTTCGTAGATAAAGATGGAGAATTACGTCCATGTGAAACTCCCGAAGAAGAAAAGAAAGCACTTGAGCCGGAAGCTATTATAAGCAGAAAAGAAAATAAGAAACAAAAAACACGAGAATATGAAGTAAAATGGAAGAATAAGCCAATAGAAAACACGATGTGGGTTCGTAGAGAACTGCTATTAAGAATGGGTGCTAAAAAATTAGTACAGCGTCACGATGAGAAGGAAGCTGTTGCAGCAGGTCTTGCATCAAAGACATTAACGGCAAAAGATGTTGAAGAACATCTTGAAAATTTTGGAGTTGATAAAGAACAAGCATCACATACTTTAATAAAATCGCTTTCAGGTGGGGTTAAGGTTAAAGTTGTTCTTGCTGCATCAATGTGGCAAAATCCTCATATCATTATTATGGACGAACCTACAAATTATCTTGATAGAGATGGGCTGGGTGCATTAACAAAAGCAATTGATGATTTTAAAGGAGGTGTTATCATTATTTCACACAATAAAGAATTTACTAACGCTGTAACACAAGAGAAATGGATTATGGAAAAAGGTCGGTTAAGACGTGAAGGAGAATCGATTTCCAAATTTGAAGACAAAACGGATGCGAATGCTCAAGATGATGAGGTTGTATTTGATGCTTATGGCAATGAAATCAAAGTGGAACGAGTAAAAACTCTTACTGATAAGGAACGTAAGAAGATGATGAAACAATTGAAAAAGAAGATAAAGGAAGGACGAAAAAAGAAAAATCTAACTGAATATGAAATTAATGAATTAGAAGAACAACTTTTTGAACTTGAAGAGTCTGCTACATAAATGGTTATTTTACACATAATAAAACTCTATAACATATACAAGAACTACCATAAAAGGGTAATAATTTGACGTTAAGTATTTCGAAAACACTATAATTTGGCAAAACTATATTTTTGTCTTTTGAATATTTATCATGGTAAATTTCAGTATTTTTAAGTATATATATCTCAAATAATTTTTGTGTTGGATTTCCAGTATCTATATCATCTAAAACCCCTTTACGATTGTAATAAGTCCTTATGAATTCATGTGTATTAATATGTATCTTATCTCCTACATTAAATAAACCATTCTGTAAAATAGGGGTGAATGCTACATAAACTAATGTGTCTTTTGGTAAAATTATAGATGTATAATGAATATTTGGTAATCGTATTATAGATGTATATAATGGTTCTGTATCTTCGTGTTTTTCAACAAACAAAAGTCTAGATTCACCATCTAAAAAATTATATGATTTATCTTCACAATTACATATTTCTAATGATAGTTTTGGATCAATAAGACGATTTACTTGGTTAATACAATCATGAATAGACATTTTAAAGAAGTTCTTATTTGGGAATATATTTTTAATTACTCCAGGAATACTTAGGTTTTTTATAACACCATGAATACCATCGACTAGATCCTATTTTACGGATAATAATTTGAACTATATCTAGTTCGAGATCTGAGTCTGTATCTTGTTTTGTTTCAGTTTCAGTTTCAGTTTCAGTTTCAGTTTCAATCCATTCACATTTATATTTATGGTTTTCGACTTCATCATCTGGATTAGTTAGAACAATATTCTTAAAAATACGATTTTTATTGTCTTTTGTTTGAAATCTTTCAATTTCTTCAAAAGAAACAATTGTATCTATAAGTTCAGAACAACTAAAATAAGATATATCTTCTGAGTCCTCAGGATATATAAAATTGTCTAAATCTGAGTTAAAATGGTATATATTTAAATTAGAATGGCGCGCACAACTATTAGATGGTTCAATTGGTACAGATGGGTCAATTTGGAATAAATAGTTATCGAAATCTTCATCCGTTTTTTTCTTTGAATGAAAAGTTATTTCATTATTATCCGATATTAGTGTAATTTTATTGCCATAAAAGGCAACTGCGTTGAGGTCATTTTGTGAAAATTTTAAAATATCTGAATTTTCTATTTGAACACCTTCAGAACTTACTGTTCCACATTGATAGATGTTATTGTTAAGTCGTATATTTCTGGGAGAAATATTAACAGTTTCCGATTCTTCATCTGAACTTCCAATTGAAAGTGTAAACGACATTACAAAATATTCCGAAAAACTCATATAAATTATTATTAGAATATATGGTTATACTATAAAATATAGGGGGTTAGACTAAATTCAGGAACTGTTAAAACCTTTAGGTAATCTTTTACGGGTTTTATGTTCTAATAATATACGCTTGTTAACACTATTAGATAAATAAGGTACTATCAAATCTTTTTCGGTTTTAGATAAATAAACACCTCTTGAACTGCTAAGCCGTTCAGCTATTTGTTTTCTTGATCCGTTTGTAGTAATTCCATATTTTTTTGCTAATTCAATAAAACTTGCTAAACTATCTTTATTTTTACCCATATTATATATATTTTTTTTTATGTCTAAATGAATGGTTTGTCTTCATCAGGAGGTGTTGGGACATTCGATGTTTGAGGAGGAGTTTGAGGCGAATCATCCAAGCTTAATTTATCCTCATCGTTTAATTCAGTTGAAGGTTCTTCTCTTTCAGGAAGATTTTCAAAATTTTGTAGCGTTGTTGCTTCGGTTTTTTTTAATTCCTCAATCTTTTCAAAGTCTATCTTAAAGATTTCTAATGGAATATGTCCATTAAACATTAGCTCTAAATCCTTGAGTGTTTTTGGCTTTGGGTCTTGTTGTGGTATAGGAGACTCTTCGGGTAAAAGTTTAGCCTCATCGGTTTTCTTTTTAGGAAAGACTTTTTTTAAAGAGTCCCATACACCACCACCTTTGCGGGATTTAAGAGAGGTTTTACGTTTATTTTTGCGAGACTTGATTGGTTTTCTTGCTTTTTCAGGCATATTATATATACTAATATCTTTTAATAGACGCGATTACAAATTATAACAGGTATGTCATTCTATTTTTTAATTATACTTTTGGCAAATTGTCTATTGATGTAGAACCAGATGTTTGTACCGTGGGTTTTGGTTTTGGTTTTTCTTCTTCTATAGCAGGTGTTGGTATTTCTTCTTCAACAGCTTCTGTTGTTTTAATACCAACAAGTCCCTTTCTAAAGGCCTCTATTTTTTCGAATAATGATGGTTGACATCCAACGAGAACAAGAACATATACAATAAATCCGTTACGTCCACCAGCTTTTGAATTAATAAACATAAATGCAAAAATAATAAGTGCGATTTGAGCAAATATTTCAAGAAAAAGGGCGATATTATCCTTTTCTTCATCATATTTAGGCATTACTGCTTCTAATATTGTTCCACAAGCAAGACCAGCTACCATATAATAAACAATATCCGGTAAAGCACGGCTTAACGATGTTTCTACGTTTGTTTGGTAAACTTGTTCCATTACAGTTAGAATATATAAAAAACTTAAGTTTTCAAAAAAATGAATATAATGAGTAATTATATGTTATAAGAGTAAGATGTCGAATTCAAGACATTTATCCACATATTTGAATAAGACACGATGTATATTAACGGAAATGCTTGAGATAAGGGGTTATGATATATCAAGTATATCTTCATTTGATACTTTTAGATCTATTGATAATTTAGATTCAATGTCTATAGATATGTCAAAAAATGGAATGGAATCAATTCAAGTTCATTATGAGGTTGATTCCACAAGAACTAATCATAAAAAATTAACAAAAAGGATTGAAGATATTATAAATAAGCTACCTTCAATTGATAAATCAAAGGATCTTACGATTATATTTATAGTACGTGATGGAATGACACCTAGTGTAAAAGAGGCGATTCGTTTGTTGAGTGATAAATATGGTGTATTTATACAAATATTTCCAATTCGTAACTTAATGTATAATTGTACTAAACACAAGAGTGTTCCAGAACATATTCGTATTCCTAAGTCAGAATATGAAGGCTATTTAGAAGATTTTCTACATTCTTTACATATTGAATCATTAGACAATCTTCCTAAAATACTCGATACAGATCCAGTTGCTATGTTCATTGGGTTAAGACCAGGTGAAATGTGTAAGATAATTCGTCCAAGTATGAGTGCTGGGAAACATATTGTATATAGATATTGTGTTTCAGATAAGTAAGTATATTTGTACTAAGCTAACCAAACATATAAACAGCCACCTAAAGCAATTGCATTGGCAAAACCAAGTAGCACAGTGTTATGACGTTCGCGATTATATAAGGTTTTTTCAATTTCTATCGCATTTTTATACGTATCAAAATTTTTACGTCTAACACGAATATCTTTATTTAACTCAATAACTCTATTCTTATCTTCTATCCATTCAGAGTCTGCGCCTTCCGCTTGTTTTGCTTCACTAAGTTGAGCTGTGTGTCTATTATATAATGTTTTTTGTAACTCTTCTGCCCTTTCATCATATAAATCTCTGTTTCCACCAGTAACAATAGGTCCATAGTAATTAGCTTTTCTTTCATCGTTGGCGTATCCCGACATATATATTTAAACTATATATATAAAATATGAACAGATGGTAGAAAATGAAACAAATTCATCTTCAAGATCCCCAAAAACACAGGTATCATCATTGGATGGTAGTAGATTTGAAGAACCGTGGACACGTAAGGGGGAAGAATTAATACTTGCATGGAGTAAAGAAATAGAACGTGCTAAAGATTTACATGATGATTCTGGATATTACTATAGAAATATGAGAAAACGATGGGGACTACCTGCAATTATAATTCCAGCAGTAATGGCACCGATATCTTCTGTTTTTTCAGAAACAAATTGGATAAAGTATGTAAATATGGGTGCTTTTGTTGTAGTTGCAATAATGGGCGGAATAGATTCGTTCTTTAGTTTTGCAGCAAAAAAGGAAAAACATTTCAATCATTCCGCAAGATACGGTGAACTACAAACATCTATAGAATCAGAACTTTTCAAGAACAAACGGTTTAGAATTCAATCGGATGTTTTTTGTACACAAACAAGAATGAGATATGACATGTTAAACACAACTGCCCCAGTTATTCCAAAACATATCATAAATAATTATAAGGATAAACATGATTTGAATATTCAGCAAGAACATGTTTGACTTTTTTTCATCATTGGATGTATTGGAATAATATCAGATTCATAATCATACTTCTCATAAACAAGATTTCCATTTTTATCTTTTAAATCGTCTTTCAATTCAATAATTTTGTTTGGAATATCAAAATTATCATCAATTATATTATCATCATCCGAATTATCACCGGTCGAATTATTTAAATTATTTGAGATAATATATGCCTCATCTTCCTCATCTTCCTCATCTTCTTCATCTTCCTCACGTGTAACTAAATCTTCTTCTAATTGAGTAGTTATATTGGTAGAATTTACCTTCCAATCTAATGCTGATTTAATATCAATATCTTCCGTATCATATAATATTGGATAATCATTATTTGAAATTGATGTTGGATTTGTATAAATTAGAACAGCTCCATTATAAACAGTCAATGTACCATCTGGACAACATAAATTCCATTCTGTATCAATATGATTTTTGTTTAGAGGCGACTCATAATAAATAATCCATTTCAATAAGCCATTGCTTTTATAGGGACCTTTCAACTTAATTGATTGAAGTTTTCCCTTATTTTGATTTTTTTTATGAATAAATCTAATACAAGCATCTTTTGTTGATACATCTTTTATACTTTTCATACGATTAACAGAAATAACAGACTCATTATCTTTTGTTATCATACACCACTTCATTGTTCTGACTCTTTAACTAATAATATGAACAGTTCCTTATCATTTTTTATATTTCTATATTGACTTATAGAAATGCCATCCAACTTTCTCGCAAATCTTTCTCCATATCATATCTTGGCTTGCTAGTTTTTCTCGGCTTTTTAATAGAGGAAATAATGGTTTGAGTTCATCCATTCCAAGCAGTTCCACAAATTTATGTAAAACATACGAATAACTCAAGAAATTTTTACGTTTTTTGGGACAAAATTCAAGGAAAGGTCCTTGAATCTTTTGAAACATGATTCTTAATACCTCCTCTGTTTGTCTCGACATATATGGTGGAGGTTGACCGTTAAGTTGATTAATTATATGAGGAATATGTTCATAATATTTGTTTAATTTGAGTTTTTTCAATATTGAACGAACTTTTTGTGTTGTTAATTCATTTAGATCATGTATTCTCTCCTTCTTTATTTCATTCACTACTTGAACCAAAACTGTTCGCGGTATTTGAGTTGTTTCTTTTCCTTGAAACTGAGCAATCCATTCGTTAAAATGATTTGAACGTCTATAGGAGTAATAGCAAGATTCTTTTGGTGGATCCTTATATGATGCCCTATCTGTATCGTTTATTATATTATGTAGAACACCACAACTTTTACATTCAACTACACCTTCTGCATGAATATGTGATAATTCTGTTTTACAATTAGCACATACATTCGGTTTTGATTTCAGTTTTGAAGTAGTTTTCTTAGTATCTGTTTCATCAACTACATCAATTTTTTTTAAATACATATGGCGTAAATCCTCTCTCGAAGCAGGAATATCAAAAAAATCAAGAGCATCGGAATTATCTGACAAATTTTCATCTGTTGTATCATCATCTGTACCATTTCCAAGATAGGATAATATACCACCATCTGTTGGAGAAGCATCTGTTCTTGTTGTCTCTACGTTTTCTATTCCTTCATAATATTTAAATAAGATATCTCCTGCATCAAGATAATATTCTTTCATAAATCTATTTGATTTTAGCATGTCAATATTTTTTTCTGTTTCGTTAATGCGTTCTCGTAACTCCATGATTTTTGCAGAATTTTGACTTGATGTATCTTTAAGTAATTCGTCTTTTTCTATGTTTAAATCAGATAATTCTCTTCTATACCTATCTATATCCTTTTCCTTTATTTCTCCAACCTTATCCTGATGAATTGTATCAAGAGTAACCATATAATATAATAAATATTCTGATTTATATAAAATAAACGAATCTATTTAACTTCAACTTTAACTTCAACTTCAACTTCAACTTTAACTTTAACTTCAACTTTAACTTCAACTTCAACTTCAACTTTAACTTTAACTTCAACTTTAACTTTAACTTTAACTTCAACTTCAACTTCAACTTCAACTTCAACTTCAACTTATAAGTTGGATCTCTATATTTTTTATTATTTTCTCTATTCTTTAAAAGAAATAGAGAAGAAATAGAAGAAATAGAAGAAATAAAATGGATTTACAAAAAACCCTGATAAAAACAGAAAAGTAAGAGAAAGAGAACGGAGTATGAACTAAATATGAACGAGTTGAGTTCAGAGTGAACGAGTTTAGTTCATAGGATTTCACTGATAAAGAGAAAGAGTAAAGAGAGAAAAGTGTTAAAAATAGCAAAAAATCGAGAAAAAAATAGTTCATAAAAAAATGGGAGAGAGAGACTTTTTTTTTTGAAGCTTGTAGAAAAAAATTAAAAGAAGAGGGTAGGTAAACGTTTAGCTACATGATATTAAAACAAAGGTTCACATAGGCAAAGTATCATTTCATAATACATATTTTGGACAAAACTCCAAAAAAATGAAAAACCGGTTATATGAGAAGATACGAATAAACCCTCTAAGATGTGAGAATAGATTTACAAAAAATAAAAATTTAAAAAGTTTAAAAAAAAAGTCTCTCTCTCCCATTTTCTATGAACTATTTTTTTTATGATTTTCTATCATTTTTCATATTTTCTTCTGTTAGCACGGTTCGTTAAACAGTAAAAACCTATGAACTAAACTCGTTCACTCTGAACTCAACTCGTTCATATTTTGTTCATACTTTATTTTCTTTCTCTATGAATGTGATGTTTTCCAAGGAGTCCTAGTCGAATAGTCAAACGTTCTTTCAATATTGATCGCGGCCAGACCTGTGGGTAGTATGCACCAGTAGCTGAGAGCAATGATCCATTGTTTAAATTTTTTTTGGGGATGGCGGCTTCTATTCCGTTATCAAAGATTCGGGCATCGGCGGGCATGTATCTGACTGAATAGCGAAGTTTTGTGTCTCCTTCATTGAATGGCTCACCTTTATGGAAGAGATATCGACTGGTGAAGAGTGCATCACCAGGTTCCATATCATGGAGAACTTTCATAGATTGGAGGAGATAATGGCACTTTGGTGATCGGGTAGCTAGTTCACATGTATTGCCGGCTAGGTTTCTATTATCAAATGTTCCAATAAACTTACGGCACTTTTCACGCCAGATAGCTCGTGAACTTTTCGGTGCTATTGCGAGACCTCCTCCTTCTCTAGCAAGTAGAGGTGACAAAGTGATCCATACATTAACACCCTCGTCTGTTGCTCCAAGCTCAGGATTGTCGTAGCATGGCCAGAAGAATTTGTCGTCAACGTGCCAACCACATGATTTATCTCCAGGCGATAAAGCCATTAAGGCGTCTTTCATAAGGCGCAAAGGTCGTGTTTTGTTTAAACCCATCAATTCGGCAGAAATTCTGGGTGCGTCAGAATTAAATGCTATAGAGCGAAGAAATGGATTGGTGCTCCACCCTTGAATGCTAGCGAAGCGGTAATTATTTGTACTGCGATTGCTTTTATTGACTAATTGGTTTATATTAGCTTGAGCTTTTTGTAGCATTCTACCAGTAATTAACCCCTTTATGAGTATAACTCCATCTCTTCTATAGTTAGAGATTTGGGAGGGGGATAAAGGACCCGTTGCACCTACTGTTATAGAGAATAAAATGATAGTAAATTTCCTTAAAGCAGATAGGTTTTTTTTAAACACCATAATTAATTATGATGTTTAAAAAAGTTTATATTTAACACAATAAATTAGCAGTTTTTCTTAAAACATAAATCTAACAAAATATAGTTGTATATAGAATAGGAATGCCAGAATATAAATGCGAACTTTGTGATTTTTACTGTCAACGTCCGGGGCAATTAAGGAGACATAATGAATCCGATAGACACAAAGCGAATATGTTACCAATTATTGAAAATGAATTAACACAAGTGAAAATACAACAATTAGAACAAGTACAGACGCAACAAGATACTATAGAGGATTTATTAAAGAGGGTACAATTACTGGAAGATAGATTACAGCCAAGAAATAATCAGCAAAACAATAATTGTACTGTAAACAATACACAAAATAATATCAATATTAATTTACAGCTTTCTACAACTCCATTTGGTCAAGAGAACTGGGGCTATATTTCTGATAAAGAGATTCTAAAAATAATGGGTGGGGTAAATTCATGTATACCAACTATAGTAGAACGATTACATTTTGATACAGAACATCCAGAGAATCACAATATTCGAATTCAAAATAAGGCGAGGTCAGAAATAAAGGTATTTGATGGTAAAATGTGGCGAACACAAGATCGTAATAATACAGTGGATGAGATGATAGAGAATATTCGAGGAAGATTAGATGATTATGAAGACAAATTTTTAACTGAATCATCGTCGGGGCTATCATTTAAATGGGAAAACTATTGGAAAGAAATGGATGAAGCGAAGAAAAAGAAGGAATTGAGAAAAAAAGTGATTGGAAGAATTAATGATTGTCAAGAGCATATGACAAAGCATGATATGATTCTTAATAGAAATAGATAGAGTATCTAATGAATATGAAGATGATTTGGAATATGTTTAAAGAAATTTTGGATTCTATCATGCATATAGTGAACAGAACTTCCAACCAATAGTCGAACAATAAGATTCATAATGACCGTCATGTAAGAAACTTTATTGGAATTTTTTTTATCACTAATGTCGACACCTGTTTGAGCAATCTCATTAACATTGTTACCCATCTCATCTATAAAACGATTAAGATGTTTAGCATCATCAACAGATAATTGAGTAAATTCAGTAAGAACTTGTGTTGATGCAGATTTTTTAATTTTTTTTATAGAATCTTGAAACTCAGAAGACCTTATAAGATTCGGCGCCGATTTGATTTTCCTGAGAAATTTCATATTCACTATATTATAATATATTAATTATAGTTAATCAATTTTAGGGTAGTTATATTGAAACACGCATTTTTTGCAGGTCATTATATACAATTTATAATATGAATATCCAATGAAATTTGTTTTTCTTTTACATGAATCACACCATGAAATTTTACACGAAGTACACTGGTTGGAAGAATTAATATCAAAAAATTTATTACAATTTTCACACTTAACCAAGAAAGTTTTAATGTATTGAACTATTTCGTCTGGTAATATGGGCATTATCCTTATTAATATAATAATTATAAGTAAGACCGAATAATTTTATTAGGTCCTTTAAAAGGGAGTTTCATTTTAATAGCAACTCTGATAGCCATTAATGCTCTTTCATCTTCTTCTTTGATCTCTTTAACAATATTAAGAATCCATTTGTGAATATCATAAGCAATTTTGATTTGATTGCGAACTTGATTTGGATCAAGATGATATTCGTTATCGCGAGAATAAGATACGGCAGAGCTTGTACAGATATTTCCAAATATTTCTAAATAAATAGGATTTGTTTGAAAAGAGGGTGATTGAAACTTATAAGTGAGTCTTTCAAAACACTGTGATAAGGCTTTATTTACGTCAGCACCTTTACGAACGAGTTTTTTGGCATATGAGATATAGTACTTTTCTTCATCATTACAATCCCACAATAACGCATAAGATGCAACATAGTATAATGAAAACATTATGTTATCTATATTAGAATAACTCCTATCTATCATTTTTTTTCTGAAAAAAACTGAATAAGGTATTCTGATAATAAGAATTGTTATTAATCAGTCCAAGAATTATACTAAATACTCCCGTTGTTCCAAATAAAATATAAGAGCTTTTAGTAACTTTGGTGTTAGATAGTAATTGAGGTTTATAATCCCATAAAAAGTGACGAATTCCACCGAGAGTATGAAAAATAATTGGGAAAAACAGGATTGGTTTCCATCTTAGTATATGGGTTGTGTCATATTTTTTTAGCATCATAGCTTGTTGTTTTGGAAAAAACGATGATATACCAATAACAATAAAACCTCCTGATAGAACTATTCCGGTAATTCTATTTGTTATAGATGAGAGTGCTGTTAATGGAAATTTATAGATAGAAACATGGGGTGATATTTGAGGCTTCATTACACCAATGTAAAGACTTTCGGTTAAATAGTATTATGTTGAAAACAATACTAAGTCCAGATAAAGTAACAAGTATGATGGGTCCTTATCATAAGTCTACAAAGTTATTATTACCATTTGTAGGCGTATCTTTACTAAATCATAGTTTTAAAAGTGATGAGAATAATTTAACAAAGTGTATTGACAGTATAACTATGATGAATATTGGATTACATTCTTATATCTCAATATCGTGTGTAATATCGGATTATATAAAGGTGAGAAGCTTAGAAAGATGTACAAGAGTTTTAAGTTTAAATCTACATTGTATATCTTCATTAGGATGTTTATATCTAATACATAACAATTACAAAGTATTATATATTAATGAGAAAGATACTGACTAGAAATGGACTTTCTTTATTCAAAATATATCGTCGTTCAAAAGGTAAAAATGGTATAGAAAAAATTGAATTTAATAGAAAGGAGTGTGGTCCTATGGTTTTGGATGCTTTGATTTATATAAAGGAAAACATAGATAGAAGTTTATCATTCCGTCGGTCTTGTCGTGAAGGTATTTGTGGGAGTTGTGCTATGAATATAAATGGGAAAAATAGATTAGCTTGTTTAACTCCAATAGAAGAAACGAATACAATATTCCCATTACCCCATATGCCAATATTAAGGGATTTAATACCAGATATGAATACATTTTATAGGCAGTATAAAGAGATAAAGCCGTGGTTACATAGTAATAAAGAAACGGGTGTTAGTGAAAACTTACAAACGATAGAAGAAAGAAAAAAGCTGGATGGAATGTATGAATGTATACTTTGCGCATGTTGTTCAACGAGTTGTCCTTCATATTGGTGGAGTTCAAATGATGGATATCTTGGTCCAGCAATTTTAATGCAAGCATACCGTTGGATTGAAGACTCTCGTGATAACAATACAAAAGAAAGAATAGAGCAAATGAATGATGCAATGAAATTGTTTAGATGTAAGACGATTATGAATTGTTCAGATACATGTCCTAAAGGACTTAATCCTGGTCAATCAATTGGTAAGTTAAAAAAAAGAGTGGAAGAATTTAATTGAGGATCTATTATTTCATAAATATATCCTTCCTCGTCAAATTTTAAAACGGACAATGTGCCATTCGTGACTCGGTAGTTTGGTCTATTATAATTATAATATAAGCGAATCGAATCTAAAAAAGGGTATTTTGGTGGCACATATAGCATAATTTTAGATACAATCTCCGGCGGTATAAACATATTAATATCTAATAAAAAAAGGGTATTTTACGTCCTTTTACACTTCGTTAGTTCAAATAATTTGAACATTTTTAGCAGTAACACCTTTTTTACCTTTAACAAGTTCAAAAGTAACTTTTGAACCCTGTATGGGTTTAGTATTACATTCAGATATATGAACCCAGACTGAACGATCTCTTTGAGTTTCTTTATCGGGCATAATGAAACCAAAACCACGACTATCGACCCACTTATATAGTTTGCCTCTATAAAGATTGGATGTTTTGTTCTTTTTAGTACGGATTTTCTTCTTTACAATTTCGAAGCCATCATTTACATCAGAGCTAACAAGTTCTTCTGTATTTTCCTCACACCAGTCAGTGGTCTTATTATTTTTGATAAATTGATCCCAGTCAAGAAGATATTGGTAAAAAGATTGTCTGCTATTACAAATTGTAGCCATAAGAACAAATATGTATACTTTCGAATGTACGTTTTGTATATATATTTATCGGTTCTCAAAAGTTATATATTTCAAATCTAAGATCAAAAATAGGTCATTTTTTTGAAAATAAAGGTAGGATTAGATATAATGGCACCACCAACAATTCGTTTGAATATACATAATAGTCAAGTATACGTATACAATATACCAGATAATTATGACTATAATCAACAAAATACACCGCAAAATACACAGCAAAATACACAGCAAAATACACAAAGAAATAGAAATGTTGAGAATGAATCACCAACTGTAGAAATAAGAGAACGTCTGGGTCGAACAACATCAGATCCTGTATTGAATAGAGCAGTTCCGAATATTTCAACAAGACCTTTTGGAATAAGCCCTACACGTGTTTTTTTAACGCCAACAATTCTAAATGAACGAAATAGGAGTATTTCTGAAACAATAAATAGTCTTGAAAGAACAACACGTAGTTGGTTAGATATTTTAAACACGAATAATGCTCAAAGAGAAGTACAGCAAGAAGTACAGCCAGAAGTACAACCAGAAGTACAACCAGAAGTACAGCCAGAAGTACAGGATTCTTCGGGATCATCAAATTTAAATGATTTAGCAAGTATTTTTCAACAAGCATTTCAAATACCTGTAGAACAATTTCATATAGAACTTACGGAAAGAAGTAATACTGGAACACCGGTAAGTCGTTTATTATCGGGATCTACGTTGATGTTAGTATCTTCGGAAGATGTTGGTTCAGAAGAAAATACTTGTGCGATATGTCAAAATGAATACAATGAATCAGATATATTACGCAAATTAAATTCATGTGGACATTATTTTCACGCGAGTTGTTTAGAAGAATGGTTTAGTAATCATAGTAATTGTCCGGTATGTCGTAGCCAGCTTTAAAAATTTAAAATATTATATGTAAATAATGAAAATAGCTTTGGGGATCGTAGTTGTGTTTTGTATATTTTTACTTTTCTCATTCTGGTATAGAAAGAAGCAGGAAGAAAGCGAAGTCAAACCTTGGCCTCCACACATTTCAAAATGTCCCGAATATTGGGAGATCATGCCGGGTGATTCTACAAAATGTCAGAATTCAAATGGTATAAATACTCCAGGTGGTACAACAACTGAAACAACAAATAATCCAGTTACAGCATTTGATGGCAATAATTTAAGTGATGTTAAGGGACAATCACAGTATATTCATTGGGATGGTATTTCAAATATTAATTAAGTCCAATAAAAACGATATTTTTTAAAAAAATGATTATACATTTGACATATAAATATTTATTCATAAGATGGCGAATATGGAAGTTCTTTTCCCGAAAGAAGTAAATGTTTCTGATATTAAGTATTCTGAAGTACCTCAGCCGCTTGGCGGAGATAAATCACAGGCGAAGATTGTATATGTGAATATTAAGGAAGATAAACAAGTTTGTTTACAGACCCCCCTTATGAAATGTCCATATGGTATCAGTAGTTTTGATGCTGGAGATGGTGATCGTATTAAATATTCACTTGATTTATCTCTTGGGGGAGATTCTAAAAGTCTAAAAGAATTAAATAAGCTTTTGGAAGATATTGATGAAAAAGTACTAAAGGATAGTAGTAAAAATTCTCTAGCATGGTTTAAAAAGAAAAGTCAGTCACGTGATGTTTCTGCAGCTTTGTTTACACCATCTATTAAGATTGCAACGGATAATGGAGAGCCTACTGATAAGTATCCGAACACTTTTAAGGTTAAAATCCCATTCTATGATGGGAAGTTCAAAGTAAAGTGTTATAATGATTCGAAGGAACCTATTACTGATGATCTAACATCAGTTCTTGGTAAAGGGCAGCGTGTTCGGGCAATTGTAAAGCTAAGTGGAATTTGGATTGCAGGTGGGAAGTTTGGTATGAAATGGGATCTTGTTCAACTAAAAATGACACCTCAGACCAAAATTGAGACATATGCCTTTGAAGATTCTGATGAAGAAGATTCCGACGGTAATGCGGTTACTCCTCCTCCTCCTCCAGTGGCAGATGGTGGTGGTGATTACGTATTAGATTCCGAAGATGAACTATAAAAATCCCTCTTGTTTCCCTCCCCCTCCTATTTCTTCCCGAATCCCTCCTATTTCTTCCCGAATTAACTTTTATCAAGCTCATACTTTTGTATGAGTTCTAAAGGGATTGAATTGATATTTGTTTTTTTTTGAAGGATTACCATACTATTCGAAATGGATTTATCTATAATGTTGTAATATTCAAGAACTATTCCATAAATATTTTTCCTAGGAATAAAATCATCAAATGCAATAAGACATGTATCGCTTATTAAATCAAAACACTTTAAACAGCAAGCTACTCTAAAACGACCATCAATTAGTATAAAATCAATTTGTTTTATTTCTTCATTAGTAAGATTACTAAGTTGATTACTGTAAGAAATACATTGTTCATTCCTTACATTATGAGAGGGTTGACCCCATTTTGCGAATTGAGTATTCGTTTCAACATATAACCATACTAATTCGACCGTTTTATTCTTATCTCTGATTCTTTTATCTAAAATTTCTAAAAATTTTTTGTCGTTTTCAACTGAATATATTTTATTTATATTTCCTTTTGTACTTGCAAAATATGTAGAACCGCCAGATCCATATTCAAAGTATGTAGATGCCTTTTCTAAATATTTATAAAATAGTTTTCTATCTTCATTGGGCATATGTGGATAGTTTGCATATGGTCCTTTACCCATAATAATATTAGAAGCATTATATAATAACTTAAAAAATCTCAAAGAGATTGTGATATTAGAAACATAAACAATATGAGAATAAATAAACACAACATGTGTTTCGTTTTAAAATTGTGAATACAATTAGAAGAACGGCAATGAAAATGTAGCAAAAAAGCGATCAATATCCAAAACAAAATCGTTAATGCTAATTTTTTATATATTATATACATCTCCTTTTTTTCAAAATCCTTAAAATTTTCTTGTATTGGAGTTAATTTTTTTTGGAAATTGAGTTTATAGTCAGGTACACAAATATCTATCTTTCGTGTATAATGGGTTGGATTCTTACCAGTATTTAATTGTACCACTTCAAAGTTTTTTTTAGAACAACGTTCATTAACATGTTGACCTGTTCCAGCAATACCTTTCAAAATTTCTACAGGTTCAAATGAACTCATATCACCAATTATACTTGGAATAAGACCCTCATGACCTTTTTTCTTATCAGGTAAGTTGTCTACTATAATATTTCGAGGTTGACCTACACACTCTTTTGTACTTTCTGGACCACATATTCCACTTGTAAAATATGATTTCTCACCAATTTTTAAAGATTTTGTCTTTTTGTTTTTTGGACATTTTTCCGTACCAGTAATTAAGACCCCTCCAACACGAGAAATATTGTCATCTATAAAATACATAGCATCAAAAAATCCCATTTTTTTTGGTGGCTTTATAAGACCGGGTACCATTTCAGTATATTTGTATACCGGATCACCATTATCATCCAGATCTGGAAGCATAACTACTGGTTCTGATATGTTCTTGTTCCTGTTCCTGTTCCTGTTCCTGTTTATGTCAGATTCAATAGGTTTATTTTCAGTTGCGTGAGGTATTGTGGTCATGTGAGTTAAACGATAACTTTGTTCTTGATTTGCTTGATCATCCATTATAATATTTATCAAAAAAAAAGTCTATTACTATATATTAATATGTTCCGTACACTTGCCTTAGCACTTTTACTTGCTGGAGTAGTATTTATAACAATTGGTTACACAAAAATGTCATTTAAATGCCCTGAAAAGATACAATATCGTTATATACCTCGAAAAATTTATGAAGAACAATTATACGATCAGGATATAATGGGTCAATTCCAATCAATGTTTAATAATAAAGATCCTTATCTAAGATAAATCAATATTTGGAAAACAAACAAGCATTGTATGAGAACTATACTGATTGTCTTTTGATACATATTTTGGAGAATTTGTTGTCAAAACTTCTTTATACTCATCCGATGTATTGGATGATAGATAATTTATAGCAGATTCGCTAAATGAGTTAAAATCTCTATATGTTTTTCCAGAAGCTCCAATATTTGATAATAAATTAGAAGTAATAAATCTTCCAGTTTTTTTGTAAAAGATTTTACATTCATTTGGATATTTGTTTTTCCATGATTTAATGTTTTTATTTGATACAACACTATCATTTATTGAGCGAAATCCTCCATTACTACCTATACTATGCAAATGTTCTGTAATAAAATCATGTTGATAACTTGCTACCAAAATACCCGAAAACCAGACACGTATGCCGCCAATATTAATATCATCAGTTGTTTGAGGATATAATTCAATAATCATACTGGAATCATTTGAATATTGTTTAAAAGCTTTCTTGCTAACTCGAATCTCCATTGCTCTATCCGTACCATGTTCAATAGTATATTCATCTCTATTTTCATCTATTAGAACAGTATGTGATTGAACATTACCGTTTCCAATATATACATTCAAACCTTCCGAATCTGTTTCTATATATATACCTTCATTAGAATCACCTACCTCCATTAAAAGACCCTCATTTGGATATGTATCTTCTATAGCTTCGGGTGTAGGTTCTGGTTTAGCTTCAGGTGTAGGTTCTGGTGTAGGTTCAGGTGTAGGTTCTGGTTTAGCTTCAGGTGTAGGTTCTGGTTTAGCTTCTGGTGTAGGTTGTGGCGTAGGTTGTGGTGTAGGTTGTGGCGTAGGTTGTGGTGTAGGTTGTGGCGTAGGTTGTGGCGTAGGTTGTGGTGTATCTTGATTTGGATTAATTTGATTTAGTTTATAAAATTTCCCAATAAGAAAGGTACTATCAAATGTAGCGTTTTTAAATAGTTTTCTACGTGCATCTGGGTCTAAAGATTCAAACAATTCAGCCTTTTTTTTAATAAGATATTCAGCCATAGTATATACTTAATTTAATATTATTATAAATGTTATGAGCGCGAATGTATAAAGTCTAAATACCATCTTCCGTCATCGAAATTTTTTAATTGTGATATATCTAAATATATGCCTATATTATCTGTAAATTCTTGTAAATCTTTCTTAAATATACCGAGATCCATTTTAATTTGAATACATGGATTTTGAATAATATGGGTTAACCGAAGTATATTTTGAGATTCAATATCAAGGAATACAAAAATATATGGATAATCTGCTTCTGCCAAATTTGCGATTTTAGGATTTGTATTAGGAATCCATCCAAGATACAAACATTTGTCATCACGTAGTTTAGCATATTTAAGCGCTTTATGTAAGTTACGATTAGAAGATACCCAATAATTTCTGTCTTGTGACCCATATTCATATTTACGTATTTTATCACTTGTATAATCGATACTTGGTCGAAATTTATTAACTAATTGTCTAGAAGTGTATCGGAAGAATATTTCTCCAAAAGAATTACAGGTGGTTATGATATTTATAGCAGTGAGTAATAAAAAACATTTCATGTGTGTTAATACCCTTAATGATAGATAAGAATTATTTATTAAAAACGTGGGCATCACATGCTATTGTTTACAAATGGTTACATGATCGTTCTGCGAAATCTCTATTTAGAAAGAAGTTATTTATATCAGTTCCATTATTAATTCTAAATACAGTGGGTGGAGTTTTGGTATATAAGGCTGATAGTTTTATGACGACTGATAAAAGATTATTAATTTTTGAGTGTACGGTTGGAACAATTAATATGTTATGTGTATTGTTGAGTGGATTAAAGGATTATTTTGGTTTTGGAGAGAAAAGTGAACTTCATGTACAGTATTTTCAAAATTGGGCTAAGTTCAAAAATGAAATATATGTAGAGCTGTCTATACCAAGTATGAAAGATACCGAATTTTTAACTCAAATGAAGGTTCGATATGTAGATTTGATAAGTTATGGACCAAGTATTCCAAATGAAATAATAGATATTTATGTAAAAAAATTTGGAAAGGACATAGAAAATAGTCAATTACCTTTACCGGATATAATTTATGGCGGTGGTTTAAAGATAATTAATGAGAAACATTGTATTGATTTAGACGAAGTATCTGATACAGTATAATTCATCTTTTCGTTTTCGTTTTTGTTTTTCTTGGCTTCTTTGAAAGTTTAACAACTGCATCATCAATACTAATTGATTTTAGTAGATGTTTATCAACTTCCTTGTCCAGTTCTGCCAAGTCTTTTAACCACATATCTTCAATGGTTTGTTTAAGAACTGAATCATATTCGTTCTTTTTGTCATCAAATGATTTCTTAAGCTGTTCAACCATATCTTTCGTCATCTGATAAATTGGCATACCAATAAGATAGCTATAACTGTTGTTATCATCCTTCTTAAAATCTTTTTGTTCTAACCAGTCTTGTAGTTCTGACTTAGTATGTTTACGAATATCTAAAACATCATTGATAACATACTGAATAAATCTAACTTTTTCATTGAGTATATCCATTTCGATTTTAAGACGTTTGAGTATATAATCCTTTCTGTCAACATAAATTGTCCGTCTATGAACAATGAACTCTTCAAATATATCATCTGGAGTTTTGTATTTTTTGACAGTATTCGTATAAGCAGAATACAAATGCATGTTAGAAGTAGATACTTTTGATACTAATCGAAATTTCTTTTCGATGTTATCACTAAATTCTCCTCTTCTTTGAATACTTGCAGCTGTTTTTAGCCAATTTTGTAACACATTTGGATCAACTTCTATCTCAAAATGAGCTTTCGACTCTGTACTTTGGCTTTTATAATTCTTAACACCTATAAATTCGCCGGATTTACAAGTGGATTTAAATTTAAGACCTAATTTTGCTTTTTCCCTTCTCTCCTTTGCAGATATGTTTTGTTCGGTAACAATCTCATCTAAGAATTTTTTATAATCATCAATCCAACGATTAATAGGAAGTTCGGATATGAGAATCGTCTTGTAATTGATAATTTCGTATCTACCCTTTGTAAACACTTGACCATTAACCACCTTAGTTACACCCCTAAATCCATGATAATATGGAATAAGTTCTGGTGTTTCTTTATTGGTAAGTTTATTGACCATATATTTTACAATTGTCTTTGGATTATAGGGTGGTATAGATGTACTATATCCCGTCCCAATACCTTGTGAGCCATTACATAATATGAATGGAATAATAGGAGCATAATATCTAGGCTCAACTTGAATTCCATCATCATCTAAATAATCCAATATAGGATTATCTTCTGGTAAGAAGATCTTTTGAGTAATATCCGATAGCACTGTATGTAAATAACGCGGACTACCCGCATCTTTGCCACCCAGCAAACGAGTACCAAATTGACCATTTGGTTCCAGAAGATGGATATTGTTTGAACCAGCATAGTTTTGCGCCATTGCAATGATTGCTCCATTAAGACTTTCTTCACCATGATGATAACCCGAATGTTCAGATACATAACCCGCAAGTTGAGCAACTCTAATTTCTGTCTTAAGCTTACGTTTAAAACAAGAAAACAGAATTTTTCTTTGTGATGGTTTAAATCCATCCATAATATGTGGAACTGACCGCTCTAAGTCGTAGTTCGAGAAATGAATCAGTTCCTTATTCACAAAATCGGAATAAGGAACTTGCTTTTCTTCTTCAAGTACGAGTGCCTCGTCTCTTTGCCCGAGCCATTTTTTACGATCATTGCTTCTATCCTTATTAAATGCCATATCAAGTGTATCCGTAGAGCTTGCATCCCAAATATATTCCATTTTACACATATTTTTGAAATAGCATTTGGCTTCAGCTGTTGTACTTGTACCAAGTCCTTTATAATACTTGGATTTCCACCCAAGCTTATTATAATTTGGATTCTTATTCTTCCATTCTTCGTATTTTCGAAGAGAATAGAACAAAATTTCCTTTTTCTTTTGAAGCATTTTAACAATGGGGGTTTGCATACAACACACAAATCCCTTAATCTTAAGCAATTCTGGCCAAAATGTATCTAACCAATTAATAATTAAGCCCTTAATATGACTTCCGTCTAAATCTTGGTCCGTCATAATCATAATATGACCATAACGAAGCTTTGAAACATCCTTGTATTTTGCATCTTGCTCAAGACCTAAAATTTGTTTCATATTAACCAGCTCAGCATTCTTCATTATTTTATTAATTCCTGCTTGTGTAATAGCCTCTGCCCTCGCATTAATAACTTTACCACGTAATGGGAAGACACCATATAAGTCTCTTCCCACTACACTCAGACCAGCAATAGCCATTGCTTTTGCCGAATCTCCTTCCGTTAAAATCAGTGTACATTCTTCCGAACGTTTACCACCAGCTTCATTTGCATCATCAAGTTTGGGAATACCGTAAAGACGATTTTTCTTTTTCCCATCAGTTTTCTTGATAAGTTTTGATTCTTTAAACTGATATGTTTCAAGAACTCTTTCCATCAAACCAATCTTGATTAGATTGTCAAAGAACTTCTCTGTGAACTTACAAGAAGAACCAAACTTAGAAACTTGAGTCGTTAGAAAATCCTTCGTTTGACTATCAAACGAAGGATTCACAATAATACAATTCACAAATATGAAAATATGTTCGCGGATATAACTGGTTTTTACGTTAACCTTTTCTTTTTTAAGAATGATTTCCGCAATCTTTTTGCTAATTATATTCACAATATAATCTACATGTTTTCCACCTTTTGACGTATAAATACCATTTACAAAAGATACTTGCTTAAAATCATCAGTGATTCCAATCGCAACTTCCCATCTTTTATCACCACGTTCATATACAATCTGATTCGGTTCCTCGAAATACAATTCACAAAAGTTTTTGAATCTTTTTACTGGAACATGATCGCCATTGAATGTAACGCTAAGTTTATCTCCACAACAAGCAGAAATCTCATAAGCCCTCCGTTTGAATATATCGATCATATCCTCTGTCCAACCAGAAAGTCCAAATCGTTTAAAATCTGGTAGAAAGCTTACTCGTGTAAACTCCTTCTCTTTAGATGAAACAGACTTAATAACTGGTTCATGGCGAACTTGCATGTTATTTGACCAACGCTGTGAAAAGCGCTTCTTCTCTTTCGTATCAATTGTCTCTACTTCAAACCATTGTGAGAAAATATTCGCAAGTTTTGCTCCATATCCGTTTTTACCTCCTGTAATACGCTCTTCATTTTCAGTATAATTCGTACTCGTAAGTAACTTACCAAATATCATTTCAACTGCGTAAATACCTTGTTTCGGAATAATAACAACGTCAATACCTTTGCCATCATTTTCTACAGTAACAACTCCAGTTTCTTTATCAATTGACATCGAAATATATGTAACTTTGTGCTTTGATTTTGAATCTGTACAACGAATAAATTGATCCCATGCATTAACTACTACCTCGTCTACAATTTTATACAATCCGGGGATGTGGGATAATGTTGATTGAACCATTTGATTCTTATCAACTTTCCACGACGGACCAGTAGACATCTCTACAGAACCAATATAAGTATCTGGTATCTTGTAGATATGTTCACGATGTGTATGCGACTTGTATTTAGCAATAGTTTTGTTTTTATCCATGATTAATATTATTCTCACCCTCTTATTCTTTTTGTGATATACCCCCTTTCATTTTTTTATAAAGTTAGTATAATGGATAAAGTTAGTATAATGGAAGATGATTATACTTGGAAAGACGTTAATATACCGATTCTATCACAAATATATGTAAATTTAGATCAAATCGAAGTAACTTATGAGGATAAGCCAGAATATAAATTCAAAGTATCTACATTTTGGAATGAAATAAAAAATAAAATAGATGATTCCCTTCTAAATTATTTAGAGGAAGATTATAAAAACAAATTTATAAATTGTGGAAAATTATTATTAAAAGATATTGAAAGATTCGCATTTTGTCGGAAGTTTCATTTTTTAGCGTATAATAATAAAATAATACCCATTCCAGATGATTTTTTAGAAAAAGATTATACAACGAAGTTACTGAAGGCGGGTATACAGATAATACCTGATATGTTAACAGTGAATTCTTCTAATCGTGGATACAAAGAGAACGAACCTTATTTTAATAGATTAACATTTACTAACATAGAAATAACAAAAGATGATATGATATTTAAATTCAATCATTATGCAAATATATTTGCATCTATCGATCCGAACAGTACACAATTACGTGACGTATATTTAGATGAATTCAATGATCCGTGGAAAAAAGTAGTAAATGAAACATCAATAGACTCTCTCTGCATAGTTAATATGACCTTTCCGAGTATTATACGCAAAACCGAAGACGTAATTTTTAATATGGAAAATAATAAGAAGAATGAGCTCTTATATCCCGCCGACGCGGTCACTTTCGAGCTCGCCGAAGAAGATGTCGTCGGCGGTGCCGACTCAGACGACGCTCCAGCCCCAGCACCTGCGCCCGCTGCTCCAGCGCCGGCCCAGCCTCCCACAACAACGGCAGACCTAATGCGATACGCGGTCGCCGCGCCGGCCACCGCGACGTTGTTCGTCGATCATCGGGTCCAAATAAGTATACTTTTTCCGGTTCAATTTATAATAATTGGACATCAACAAGCTGGTGAAACGCTTATGTTTTTGGGGGGTAGTGTATCTCAGACTGAAACACAAAGATTACATCCTTTTTTAATTCAGCAGCCAATACAACCGCAAGCCTCGCTCATATTCGCCGAACCCCAAATTGATAATTTAGAATTATCACGACACAGCGATCAGACATCGGCTCCAGCGCCAGCAACACCAGCAGCGCCAGCAACACCAGCAGCGCCAGCAGCGCCAGCAACACCAGCAGCGCCAGGAGCGCCAGCAGCGCCAGAAGAGGGAGATAGAGTAAATGTTGATGTGATGAACTCACCTGCTACTCCAGATGACTTAAAACGATTAAGAAAACATTTTACTATATCAGACGATAGGTCATTACGTGATGATACAACTTTGAGAGAAGTATTACCAAGTGACCTATCGCCTGCTGATAAAGCGCGTGCGGAGATAATATTAAGTGAAGGGAGAAAAGTTGGAGAAGCTACGAAACTTATTAAAATAGTAGAACAGTGTCCAGTAACTATAGAGGAGACAACAATTAAAACAGATAAGAACGGGAACGTGACTAAGATGTCCTCTGAAATTAAGGGATACCATGATGGGGAAAGTTATAAAAAAAGGAAAGTAATCAAAGTAATATTTGACCACACGAATCCTCACACTGAGTGGATTACTTTAAAAACATATTTATACAGATTATTTATAATAGACACTTTACATGATTTCTTTGATAAAGAAAATATCGAAAAAGAAGGAAGATTATCTGCGTTAGATGATAAAACTAATAAAACCGCTTTTATGAAATTCTATCAGGAATATTTGGGAAAATTCTCAAATATATTCCCAGAAATACTCCGGTATGATCTTGTAGATAGTAAGTATTATGACGTGGAAGTTAAAGACCAACACGAAACACTCAGCGACCTTTTGAAGAAAAATGTGAACTTCGAATTTTTAGAGTCTTATTTAAATATGATTTTAGAACTTGCTTATCATAAAAATTTAATGACAGATCTTGAAAAAGAAGAAGCAGATTTACATAATTTCGGAGATGTACTTAACACACTTGAAAGAGAAAAGAATAAACAACAAGTAGGAGGATATTATGCTAAAACATTAATTGTTGATGCAGATAAGAGTTCTCTTCAACATTTTAAGTTAATACATGATTATTACAATCAAGAGAAAAGAAAAAAAGAACAACAGAATTCTAAAGCGCCGGCACCAATTATATATTTGAAGACATTATCACATGAACTGGATCAGGCTACAACTCCAAAAATAGAAAAAGTTTTAAGATCAGTCGCGGAAGATTATTTCAATGAAGGTACTATTACTCATTTATCTTCTTTAAAGCTGAAAAAAAGTGCTGAATGTACAAATATGAAAGAAGAATTGACGCCGCGACAGCGTATGAGGCAGCCTGAGCTACTGGACGTCGACGAGCCGCCCGACGACGACGAGGAGCCGCTCGATGAGGATGAGGACGATGATGATGATAACGCTTTACACGGAATTCAAGTTCAGATGATTAAGCGAAAACAAGGACAAGAAGACCTAACATTTTTAGACTATCAAATTAATAGAACTTTTAAGGAAACAGATCAGAATGTAGATTTAACACATAAAGAAAAATGTCAATTTTTATTTGGTTTATTACATACTTATTCCCAGAATATATTCAATATTCGACTTAGGCATACAGTTCTTACTACTTATCCTCCGGGCTTACGGAGGAGTAGTACTCGCAATTCTGAAAACAAGTCGCATCATTGTTTTCAGAATTGGTGGAGTCACCGAATTTATACTAATCAGCTTTACGTTGATAAACCTACAACAAAAAGACCCAATAAGTCTATCTACGCATTTGTTGTAGAATGTATGCTATTTTCTAAAATGAGGATGGATGCGCCCGCCGCCACCGGCGACGGCGACGAAGACCCCTTTATGCCCGGTCGCTTTATAATTTCAATAATTAAGTTAATTTATAGTAGTGGTAATCCTGGGCACTTTGATAGATGGAGACGTGATCTAGTAGATAAAATAACGCATTATATAACAGGCTGGAATGAAGATTTCACAAGTGACAATAGAGATATTGATGAGGGACAATTGCCAGACATAGCTTCGAGGCAGATTAATGCGATAATCAGTATTGATATAAATAATGATGATTTTATTGAAAGACAAAAAAAAGAAGCCGTTGAACATCTGAGTAGAATGCTAAAAGTTATGAAAGATACAAGTTTCCAATTTGATGGACATTATAATAAATATTGTGATAGAATTAATCAACATATCGACGAGAATTTTTCAATTGTCCGTGATAATAAGTCCGAGATAAGTATAGATTTTAAAATTAATAAAATATTCAATGATGATTATGACACAGCTCCCAATAAAAATTGGTTTTTAGATATGATAGGCTCTATAAAAAATACAGCAACGAACAGAAAAGTAAGTAATGATGATGATTTGGGTACTTTTGGGGTTAGAAAGTTATGTGATTGGATGTTTAATAATTATACAGAGACTGGAACAAAAAGGGTTAAGATGACCCATTCATATGACCGTTTAGTAAAACCAGTGATTTTAAAAATGGTTATGGATTCATTCCATTATATTAACTTATTAGAGAATAAATTACAAGTTGATAATAACAATAGTGTAACTATTGGCAAAAAGGTATTGCCAATAATGTCTACTTTTGATTTGAATTGTGGGTATTTATGTGGATTTTTTACAGACCAAATATTAAGTTTAATCGAAAATAGTTGTCCAAGTCAAGGTCATAGAATACAGCCATTTACAATTAGACACAAAGAATGGAAAAGATGGCAAAATAAACAACAAAATGATGATATTAGCCGTCAACAGAGAGTGGCGGTGAGGTCAAACCAACTCAGTTATACTGCTGGTGGTTCAGGAAAAACAAGACGTAGAGGGGATAAAATAAAGAGTAATGGAAAAATAACGAGACGTAAACAATAAATCTCTATTTATTTGATAGATAAGCATCGTTTAATTTTGTTTAAGATTTGCTTGTTAGCGGGTGTAGCAAGAACTGAATTGTTTTCAAAACCTGCGATAACTTCCTCTTTAAGACTAAGTCTAGACGCGAGTTGTTTTCGTGTCATCTTTTTAGCAGATCTTGCTTGCATAATGTCTTTACCGTGGCGAAGTTTATCTATTTTGGAAGATTCTGTGGCATCATCAAGTTTTTTAGCATTATCGGGAGCATTTTTAAAGACTGTTTTGTGTTTAGAAATAGTATTACCATTTCTTTTGGCTTGTTGTTGTTTCATAAGAATTTCTGAGTTTGTGAGAGCGCCGCCACTTTTTCTTCCAATATCAACTGGTTTCCAATCTTGATGACTCATATAACTGATATATACAAAAATACTTAAATATGGTGCGTGTGTTTTAAAACATGTGGCAATATAATGAGACTCGTTGGTTTCATTTTTAGTATATTTACTGTATTAAGTTCAACGAATGGATTGATAAATATTGGGGGTGTTACTGGTCAGCCGCCGCGTCCGCAAAAGATGGAGGGTGCTCCTCAACAAGCTGAGGTAAATTCTCGTCCAGCAGCGAAGCCTTTAACAATAAGATTTCATACACCTGTAACAAGTGATTCTTGTAGTAAATTAGTTGAGGCTTTAGTTCAATTAGATATACATTCAAAACAAACGGAGGCATTATTCGGAAAAAGGATACCAATAAAGCTTCATTTACAGAGTATGGGTGGTGAGTTATTACCTACATTTTATGTATGTGATTTAATAAAGGAGTTAGATACTCCAGTGCATGTTTATATAGATGGTTTTGTAGCATCAGCGGCGTCTTTGATGGCGATATGTGGTGAGAAAAGATTTATAACAAAAAATTCGTGTGTATTGGTTCATCAATTGAGAGCACAAACATCTGGAAAATTAAGTGAAATGACTCAGGAGATAGATAATTTCAATCATTTTATGGATAATTTGAGAAATATATATTTAGAAAACAGCAATGTGGAAGAAGATGAATTAGATGGTCTATTAAGGTCAGAGTTATGGCTTTCAGCAGAAAGGTGTTTAGAATTAGGATTTGTAGATGAAATAGTTGGTAAGAATTAAGTTTATATATTTTGTTTGTAATATTCAACGGTTTTCCTGGAAAGGTTATCTTGATTAGAGAATTCTGAAATAGGTAATTGTCGTACATTAAAAACGTGTGAGAATCGATTAATATTTTGCGGATATGTAGAGCAATCTGCATGTGTAGTGGTAAGAAGTGGAGAGTTATTTGGTCCGGATACTTTACAAGCTTGAACGCCGATAGTATTTGAATTACATGTACAAGATTCTAGTTCGAATTCAACATATTCACCTTTATAAAGAGTATGAAACTCTTTTTCGGATAAGACAAGATTAGACCAATGAACAAAGATATCACATTCATCAAGATTTGTGTTATTAGTGTGTGTTATAAATCCGTATCCTAATTTACTGTTAAACCATTTAACTCTTCCAATTAATCTCGCTTTATTAGAATTAGTCATAATGGTAAGAAGATATTATAAATGTAAAGTATGACTCAAGAATGAAAGATTATTGCGTTAAGTGATGATTGAATATTAATAAAATTAAGTCATGGTAAGATGTCCAAAGGAAGTAATATTTAGTGGTGGTAATTTTGGGACGATATCATTTGTAGGATGTATTCAGGGATTAATTGATTCAGAAAAGTTTGATTTAAAGAGTGTAAAGAGATGGGTAGGTACATCTGGAGGAGCAGTGGTAGCATTTTTTTTATCAATAGGGTATAATCCAAGTTCAATATTAAAAATATTAAAAGAGATACCGATATCAAAAATAAGTCCGTTAAGTTCTGATAAGTGGTTGAGTTTTTTTGATGAGTATGGTTTACATGATACAAAATGTTTTAGAAAATTATTTGAAATAGTATTGTTACATAAAGGTTATGATGAGAAGATAACATTTTTGGAGATTTATAAGACAATGGGTATAGAATTGGTATTTACGACATTTTGTTTGAATACAGAATCATTGGTATTATTAAATTATAAGAATACGCCATCATTAAAGATCTTGGATGGATTGTGTATGGCGATAGCAGTACCATTTTTGTTTTTACCGGTATCATATCAGAACCGATTATATGTTGATGGATTTATAGTGAGTAATCATCCTGTAGATATGTGTAGTTGTTCTGGAGAAGAGTCTATTAGTTTTTGTTTAACATGTTCTAAAAGATATTATGAAAGAATAGACATAATGACATATTTGAGAATACTTGTGCAATCACCATTAAGAAAGATTCAGGATGTTACTTTAAAGAATTATAAGGGTAGAAGCTATTCAGTATTATGTGATTATAATTTTGATGCATCATTTGATTTGAATGCTAGTGTTATACAAAAGTTTTATGATTGTGGATATAAAACAGTGATTGATGTAGAAACAGAAAGGAATATAAAAGAGGAAATGGATAGTAGTAGTTCTTCAGAATCGGAAGTAACTGATAGTGAGGAAAATGTCAGAATAAGTGAAGTTGAATTTAATGTGGATGATTAAGATTTATGTTCAGATTTATATAGAAATACATGACCAGATGCGGCGGCGTAATAATGGAAATATTTAATAAATTTAGGTAAAGCAATGATTATAAGAGAAAAAAGAATATATTTGTAGAGATTCATATTACTATAGTAGTAAGCTGATTAGACTTATAATAGTTTTTTATTAGGTAATAAGATTGGAGTAAAGATGTATAAGTTCCGATTTTCCTAAAGAGTTTTGACGAACAGTACAAGTAGACATAGAATAATCTAAACTGTTAAAGCGTTGTTTCAATAAATCGATATCAATATTAGCTTTAATGAAATGCCAACTTTTAGGTCTAAGATTTTGTAAACCTTGGTCAACAATTTGTCCGCATTTTCCACCATATGCTCTAATTGCAAAGTCCGCTCCTTGTGGGGGTGTAGGTTGATTATTATTGTCTTTTTCACCATATGGTATGAAATCAAAATCAGGATGAGTTTTACTATATACTGTAATTTGTCTTGGAACAGATGAGCGAACCCATATTTGGAAGCAACATTTAGCACTCATTTTTGGAGTGAAACAGCAAGGATTAAGTGGCAAATCTTCAGAATATTGTAATATAAAGTTAAGATTAAGTTTATTTTGTACACTAACTTTATTGAATGTTCTTGGTATTATAAAGGCAATACAATCAGAAAACTGTGCACATTTATTGAAAAATTTGATTGCAAGCGATGAGACTCTCCCGAATGGGGGGTTACCAATACAAATATATGATTGATTAGTAGGAGTATATGAAAGGAAATCTTGCTGAATGATGCCCTTATATTTTGGGTCAATATCAAGTCCGATTCTTTTTTGTGGGTTCATAAGTTTATAAAATGAGCCAGAGCCAGCAGATGGCTCAAGTTGTATGTCGTATGATTCAATATTGATCTGTTTTTTAAGTGTTTCAAAGCATTTAATAGATACATCTTCATTGGTATAGAATTGGTCCATGAATGATTATATGAAAGTGAATATTATATATGATTATTGAAAATAGAATAAAGAGTGAAAAAGTATAAATGAATAATGAAAGTTCATCCGGAAATAGAGGATCGAATAACTAAGTATTTTTCTCAAGGGATGTTAAATACAA
>MDSY01121727.1_pt1 | contig 37187 bp, 39 predicted proteins | sample 811131 | NCBI WGS metagenome assembly MDSY01 (sample SAMN05326643, study PRJNA326480) | marine metagenome | isolation source: seawater | place: Atlantic Ocean: South West | collected 2010
ACAGATAGGATAATTTCTGAGGAGGGTGATCCACCAGCTCCGTGACAACTACATCCTTCCTCTACTAGGATTCTATCGTTGTGCAACCATGGTGGCCCTTGTGAGTTTCCAAAAGCAGGAGCTGCCAAGAGTAAGGCAAGTGTGCCGACTAACAAAAGAGTCAGTCGTCGTGACATCAAACCAACCTGTGAGGGATTCCCTATTGAACGTTGTCACTTTCTGTCGCCCCTATAGGGGCGATTAACTGTTATTAGATTACAAATCCTTGATTGCGTTGTTAAGTTCAGTCATCATTGCCTTACCATCACCGAACAACATCATGGTCTTGTCTTCATAGAACAAATCATTGTCAACACCTGCATATCCAACAGACAAACTTCGCTTGATGATTACAACAGTGCGCGCTTGGTCCGCATCAATGATTGGCATACCAGCCAGAGGTCCTTCTCCCGTTCTGGCAGCTGGATTACAGGTATCATTTGCTCCGATGACAATTGCCATGTCACACTCAGGGAACTCTGGATTGATCTCATCCATTTCGATTAATTGTTCGTATGGAACATTAGCTTCTGCAAGTAAAACGTTCATGTGCCCCGGCATTCTTCCTGCAACAGGGTGAATAGCATACTTCACCTCTGTGTCGAACTTTTCTGTCATCAAGTCAGCAAACTCTTTGACTTGATGTTGACATTGACTTACCGCCATACCATAGCCTGGAACGATGATTATCTTCTGCGCACTGTCAGCCATCATCGCAACTTCATCTGCATCACTACCGACCTTTGTGCGTGTTAGTTCTTGTTTATCACTACCTCCAAACGATTTGAATAAAACATCGAATAACTGTCTATTCATTGCTTTGCACATTATCATTGTGAGGATTAAACCTGATGCACCAACTAAACTGCCAGCAACGATTAGGACGCTGTTACCGATAATGAAACCAGTAAATGCAGCTGCTATTCCAGATAATGAGTTAAGCAAACTTACCACAACAGGCATGTCTGCCCCTCCGATTGGGAGAACTAAAATTACCCCAAGAAGGCATGATATTCCTATAATTGCAGCGATGTAATTTTTGTCGGTTGGGCTTTCTACACTCAGGAATATGAGAGCAAAAACGGAAATCATCAGAAGTGCTTTGACTGGATTTAGCCAGCCCGGTCCCCATGTTGGAGTCCTTATCCACTTGCCAAAAATTTCTATTCCACCCTTTAATTTGTACATGGCAAGCAATGATCCCGTGAGAGTCATCCATCCAACCAAAGCAGACAATCCAGCAGCTACGACAGCAACGGTTCTACCAAGGCCTTCGTCGGGCGCCCCATAGTCGATCCATTTCCAGGTTTCCGATAGAGCAACTAGAGCAGAAGCAGCACCACCAAATCCGTTAAAGATAGCCACCATTTCTGGCATACCTGTCATCTCAACTTTCACAGCCATAATATATCCGATAAGCGAACCTATTACAATCCCTGCGACAATCAATACCCACTGTATTCCTTCGCCTAATTGCATTTTAGCTATTGTTGTAATTACGGCAACAGCCATACCCATCATACCATATTGGTTTCCTTTTGGAGCAGTCCTAGGGTGGCCGAGATTTTTTAGACCAAATATGAAAAGAGAGGCTGATATTAGATATCCTATGTTTATCCATTCTGAGTCCAAACTAGTCCCTCCTCTTCTTTCCAGCAATCATATTGAGCATTCGATTCGTGACAGCAAATCCACCCACCACGTTTATCATCGCCAGAACGAGTGCAATAAATGCAAGTATTCCGGATATTTCCGTCTCTCCTCCATCATAAGCAACATTTGCCCCCAAAAGAGCACCTACTACACTAATTCCTGATATTGCATTCGCACCACTCATAAGCGGTGTATGAAGCATTGCTGGAACTTTTGTGATTAGTTCGAATCCTAAGAATATCGCTAAAACAAATAATGTAACTGATCCAATTAGTTCAGTAGGTCCCAAATCTTCAAGCATCAAAGAACACCCCCTAGACGGGTTTGTTTAGGATGTAATTCTCCGTCTTTGCATATTAGGACACCACCCATCCCAGGAACGTGGAAGTCGTTACCTTCTGGTGCTCCTACCAGTATATCATCTTCCTCTGAAATCGTGAAACCATTCTCCTTGTCAACCAAACTGGTAATAAATGTGGTTAAGTTATTAGAATAAAGCATAGATGCTGTGTTAGCTAAGGTTCCGGGTAGATTTGATGTTCCAACAATAATCACTCCATTGTCAGTGGTGTAGACTTCACCTTGTTTTGTCATCTCACAGTTTCCACCAACATCAGCATTCATATCAACAACGACTGCTCCGGATTTGAAATTAGATACTGCATTTGATGGAACTGTTATGGGTGCGGGCCTACCAAATATCCTAGCTGTTGTAACTATGATGTCTGCGTCGCTAGCAACCTCACAAACTGTATCATTTACTTTTTGAATGAATTCTGGCGTCAATGGTTTTGCATATCCGGCTTCGTCCTCAAAATCATCCATTCCGTCAACCTCGATAAATCGGCCTCCAACAGATTCTATTTGCTCAGCTGCGGATTTACGCACGTCTGATGCATAAACAATTGCTCCAATTCGCTTTGCTGTTGCTATTGCTTGCAAACCTGCAACTCCTGAACCCATAATTACAACTTTAGCGGGGCGAACAGTTCCCGCAGAAGTCGTCATCATAGGGATTCCTCGAGGAACATGTGCAGCACCAAGCAATACAGCCTTGTATCCTGCCAGGTTGTCCTGACTAGAGTTTACATCCATTGATTGTGCACGTGATAGCCTTCTAGGTATCATGTCCATACTCATGAGAGTAATTCCTTTTTTGATGCATGATTTTACTTTTTCAGGATGTCTGAATGGATCTGCGACACATGCGATAATTTGTCCACTTCTAAGGGCATCCACATCAGGTAGTCTAATGGAAATAAGTATGTCACAATCTAATACTGAATCTCTGTTGACTACGTTGGCCCCAGATTCAGAATAATCTGAGTCTGAGTAGTTAGCTTTCAACCCAGCGCCTTTTTCAACATACACTTCAAAACCTGCTTTGCTTAGCTTTTTCATACTACCTGGAACGATGGCAACTCGCGTCTCATCCTCAGGTTCTAATGGTATACCAATTTTCATGAATTCACCCCGACTGTGATTATTCATCACTCGCTATTTTGGCGCAGTTTGAGAGGGTTATTGAACGACTCGGTTGAAAATGAAAATTACAGTGTTCAAAGTCACACCTTCTAACCTTATGGACGGGGTCTACTTCGGGTATAACATCGGAGTGATTAATGTGGCAAATGGACGTAGGAAAATTGCAGTAATTGGAGCTGGAAATGTAGGGGCTACGTGTGCTTTCGTATTAGCTCAAATGAAAATTGCGGACGTCGTAATGCTTGATATTTTTGAGGGATTTGCAAAAGGCAAAGCACTAGACATGAGTCAGAACAGTAACGTCCTGAACTATGATGGTCGAATTTCTGGGACGTCAAATTATGCGGATATTTCAGGCGCAGATGTGGTTGTAGTAACATCAGGTTTTCCCCGAAAACCTGGCATGACCAGAGAAGATCTAATTGGAAAGAATGCCGAGATTGTATCACAAGTAGGGAAGGGAGTTAGAGAACATGCTCCAAATTCTACAGTCATAATGGTCACCAATCCACTAGATTTGATGACCTACCACATGCAAAAAGTAACTGGATTCCCAAAACAAAGAATCATTGGTCAAGCTGGTGTGTTAGACAGTGCTCGAATGGCACACTTTATCGCCCTAGAATTAGATTGCGCAGAAGAAGACGTGTCTCCAATGGTTTTGGGCGGCCATGGTGATACAATGGTCCCACTACCAAGGTATACAACAGTTGGTGGAATACCAATCACACAATTGATCTCACAGGATAGAATTGAAGCAATAAGTGAAAGAACTGCTGGAGGAGGAGGTGAAATAGTCAAACTTCTAGAGAGAGGTTCTGCATTTTATGCACCTGGTTCTGCTGCGGCAATAATGGCTGAGGCTGTAATCAATGACCGCCGCAGGGTTATTCCTGCTTCATGTTACTTGTCTGGCCAATACGGATTAGATGATGTCTACATTGGAGTTCCATGTGTAATCGGAGCAAACGGAGTTGAGAAAATATTCGAACTTGATTTAACGGAATCAGAACTAGAGTCTTTACAAGGATCAGCTAATTTTTACAAATCTCAATTGAAAGAATTATTGGGTTACTAGTTCCATAATAATATCATTAGCTATTTGAAAAAGAAACCAGTTCATCAATTGATAAGTGGTCGGCCGTATTTTTGCAGTAGTGTGCTTTGACAACCTTCCCATTTTCATCAATAAGGATGTCAACAGGTATCGTTGAAAGTTTTGAAATGGACAAAGTCATTGGAAAATACCCCCTAATGGTTGCTTTTAACAAAGTAAGCGGTGCGGAAAGTGTACCTATCATGAATCTCACAAATGATTTTTGAACAGAATGCTTAGTGAACAATTCATAATTTTCGTCTGCTAGGATACTGAAAGGAGCATTATGATGCTTCATTCTTTTTTTGAGGTCATCAATCTTGGCATCAAAAATCCCTACCATAATTATATCATTAGAAAATTCATCCCATCTACTAATTAATTGACTTATTCGTAAGTTACAAAAAGGGCATGATGAGAATCTAAAATATGTTAAAATCACTTTTTTACCACGCGTCTCAGACATGTTAAACATCGAACCAGATATTGATGGTAAATTAAAGTCAGCCACAAGTTCTCCAGCTTGCAATCGTGTCATGGGGGGTGGGAAAGTTTGATGAGATTTAGTTCTTTCATACACAAAAATGATCCAGCAGAATTGTTATGTTCAAGGAGTCTGAGATAATATTAAAACCAAAGTTCTCTTTCATTTTTCTGATGAGAAAAATATCATTAGCTCTTGCGCTTTGTGGAATAATGCTAATATCGTTATTTTCTAGTATTTTTAATTATCACCAATTAGAGTACTTTCAACTTGCAGAAAACGATGATAATTCCAAGAATTCTGATTCCAGCACCTATCAACATTCGGCATGGATTGAAGATTGGGGAATTTATGTAACAGAAGACTTGCGTCTACACTCTGATCATAAAACACGATACATAGATGGGAGCTATGGATATGACGATGTTGGTAACTTCTATTTCGCCTACACTGATGACGATGTAGATTTGTCAACAGGATCAGAAGTTTACGATACGAATTCTCGAGGTATATATATTCACAAATTGAGCCCCTCTGGCGAATTAATTTGGACAGAAAAAATTTCCAACAGCAGAAACGACTGTGATCATTATAATCGCTATGAATGCAAATTGTTGGGTATGCACATCGTAGACGTCGACACATTTTATCTTGTGTGGCAAACATACCATACACAAACATGGTATGTAGGCGATGAAGTTGAGTTCACATCCAGTGGACACAATATCGCAGTAGCCTATTACAGTCCAGACGGCTGGAATTATGCAGAAGCATCAACTACAAGGGGCTGGACAATTGATTACATCAAAAAACAAATGTTGGATGATGAGGGAAATTTGATTATTCTTGAGATGGGTAACAATAATGGTGCATATCAGGAATATACATTGAGAGCATACAATGAAACAGGAGCAAAATGGGCTCGATCACTTGAAACACACTATGGTTCTCCAATTAGAAATAACTATCCTGTTCTAATTGATACGTATGATAATAAAACTGAATTGTTAATAACAACAAAAACCAACATAAAATATGACTCACAAACCATATCCTGTCCTCCTAATTCGCAAGAAAACGTATGTCACATATGGTTTAGTGTCGACAGTGAGGGTTTAAAATCATCACAAACCAAAGTAAAGTACACATCTATGGAATTCGTTGACCTCGCAGTTGGTGAGCAGGGAGCGTATGTCTTAGGTACTACAAGAGACCATGTAAGGGAGAATAACGGCCAGAGTAACTTTAGCGGTTTTATTTCAGATTATGGCGTGTATACTGCATATGTTGCGATGTTGCAGCGAGATGGTTCATGGGCATTTAATGTAGATATAGCTGATGATTCAAATAACGACTTAGTGGAATTTTTTGATAGCGATGATGAAGGATTTGGCAACATATTCATACAGCCAGATGGTGATGTTTCATTCAGTTTCCAGTCTTATGATAGTGGATACTATCAGAATGAGAAATTTGAAATTGCTGGGCAGATTTCAATAGAAACTTACCAAACCTTTGTAAATATCGACAAGGATGGTAATTATCTATCTAATACCACATTTGCCTTTTACGATGTGGATTATTGGGACTCAGATTATTTCGCTAAGCCTGTAATTGGACAGAGTGGTTTCCTCGCTATTTGGTTGGATGGTAGAGGAGGAGCCAATGATGTAATTTTGCCAGATGGTTCACGAAACTATGGCGGACTGGCTTTTGTTAGTTATCAGACTGGTGAATTGCTAGATTATGAACCAATTACTACATGGGATTGGAACTGGATATATCCGATGGCAATAAGCCCAACTGGAGATCTTATGACTCATCATGATTTGCGATTCGAAGGAACCTGGTATCGCTATTTCCAAATTTGGGGCGTTGATTTAGACGCTGACGATATAGGTAGTGGCGACAATTGTCCCGATGATTACAACCCAGCCCAGTATGATTATGACGACGACGGTGTTGGAGATCCCTGTGATCGTGATGATGATGGTGACGGTGTTCCAGACATATACGATTACTGCAAGATGGGTGTAATGGGATGGATAACATCTGAGTTCACTGACCACGATAGTGACGGCTGCATGGATGCGGATAGAGAGGATTTGGATGATGATTCCGATAATATTCTTGACGACTTGGATGCATGCCCGAAAGGTATACTTGGCATTGGACAGGATAGTGACGGTGATGGATGCAAAGATGACGAGGATAATGATGACGACAACGATAATGTTGATGATGGTTCAGACTTTTGCAACCCAGGAAAAACAGACTGGCTATCAGGAACCTTAACCGATCATGATAGTGATGGTTGTCATGATGAAGAAGAGGATATGGATGATGACAATGATGGTGTTTTAGATGAGTTTGACAGTTGTCCCAAGGGCATTGCAAACTGGATTTCCAACACTAACACCGATGCGGATATGGATGGTTGTCAAGATGGAACCGAAGACTTGGACTGCTGTGGAGGTGGCTCTGGTCAATCAGGTGTTTACTACATATGTCCTTACAATTCAGAGGTTGTTACAAACTTAGCTGACTGCTTGGAACCTGATAGTAACAATCAAACACTAAATCAATCGGATTACAAAATCATATACATATGTCCTGATACATTTGAGTATGTCGATAATATAAATCAATGTCCTGAATCAATTCAGATTCCTTCTTCCGAAAATTCTTCCAATGTCACTAATATTATCGTAGATCCCGATTCAGATAATTCCGAAAATTACACTATCTGTGATGGTGGTGAAATCATAGTTCTGAAAGGTAACAATTGTGATGACTTTGTTGATAAGGAGTCTTCATCAATTGTGATTGACAATACAGAGGCTCTCGATGATACGGTATTTTACATATCAATCTCTGCGATAATTTTCTGTGTGCTATCTCTATTGCTAATTTACAGAAAATTGACTCCTGAAAAATTAGGAAAGTGGTCCCCCGAGGATGCAGATAATCTCTTTTCGAACGTCTCTAATCAACCTTCGCAAGCATTGAACTGGGGTGAGGGAGAAAAACCACCAATCTCTATGACCGGAGAGAATGACGGTGGTTATGAGTGGCTAGAATGGCCTGCTGGCTCAAAGAAGCATTGGTATCGTGATGAGAACACAAAACAGAATTGGCAGAGATACGAACCATGAGCTATTTTATGCCACACAAACTAGACAAATCAAACTCGTTCTATTTTCAAGGAATGGGTTGATCCAACAGTTGTCGCACTATCTACTGGGTTTTCTTTTCGTACCAATTTTTTGTTGATACGACCCCTACTTCGCATGCGAACAAGTATTTCCTGTCCGATGTAACACCCCTTAGATTGATGGACTAAATGGCCTAAACCACATATTAGTGGGTTCACTTTTTCACTTATTTCGTGTCCTTGATGAGGGATTAGGTTTTGGACTCTGTAATCATTAAATTGATCTCTAGTCATATTAACTTCAATTTCATAACTTTTCGGTGCAATCAACAATAAGCCACGGAATGTCGAGGTCACCGTCACTTCACTACCAACCTTACATTCATCAGTAGAAAGGTAAACATTGTTGTTAGTGCTTACATCAGTTATTGAAATGTCTTGGCCTAATACTCTTGAAGAAATGTGTTCAATCAATTTAGATTTGTAAGGATTGTATCCCACCAAAGCCAAAAAGTTACCCATATCAATTACATCAACCATGTCAATGATTTTCGCATTTTTTGTAGTAAAAACGGTCGTGCATGAGCCTTCAATCTTGTTCGTAGATAAGCCATCCACAAATTTGACTCGGTCACTACCCTTCACAATTAACACGTAAGCGTCGAGCTTAACGACACCCATTTAGCATCACTCATGAGAAAGATTCGCCACAGCCACATGAACTAGAAGCATTTGGATTATTAATCTTGAATCCTCCACCCATCATTCTGTCTACGTAGTCAATTTCTATACCATCTAAGAGATGAGATGAAGCATTTGGGACTAAAACTCGAAACCCGTCTATATCTAATTCTTGACAATCTTGCTCAGTTGATTCAACAATTTGCAGATCATACATATATCCTGAGCAACCACCTGAAAGAACTCCAACTAGAAGTCCGTGAGACCTGTCGTCCCCAAAAGCACCTTCTAGCATTTCCTTTGCCTTTTCGGTAATGGTCAATGATACCTCAACAACCTCTGGTGCGTTAATGAGTATGGTTGGAGCCGTGTCACATGTATTGCAGTCCATGATTAATGCCTAGGAGTGTTCCCATTTGAATCTGTGTGTTCATTGATGCGCCCTAGTGTATATTATGACCCGCATAGAGGTGCGTCAAAATTAGCTGAGTTTCCTCTGTTGTTCTTTTTGTAGTATGTTACATCGCCTAATTTGCTCTTTAGCAAGTTTTTGGTGTTCCTTACTCAATCCACGTGGTATGGCTTGTTCAAAACACTTGATGGCATCACCAAACCTCTGCATTTCTGCATATGCTGTTCCCATGTTGTAGAGGGTTTTACCCTGAACCTCCTTTGGATTAATTACCATAGCTTTGTGATATGATTCCACACATTTGGGATAATCTTCAAGATAATAGAGAGCATTTCCTCTACCGTTTAGAATCCTGATTACCATCTCATCATTTCCTGCAAAGGAAGGCAAAGCTCTGTCAAAACAAGACAGGGCTTCTCGATATTTCTTATCTTCAATTAGACCCACTCCTTTGTTATACCACTCTATGTCTTGATTTGCAACAGAACTAGAGTTGGTTTCCATAGTAGATACGTTGCTCATTTTTGCTGTTGCTTCCAAGGCAGCAGCAGCTAGGTTTACCTCATTTGTGGTTGGGCTGTCTTGCGGTTGTGTTTCAATATAATCTACCTGTGTAACATTATTTCCTACTGCTGATTCTTGAATTACTGGAATCTGATTTTCAAAATTTTGAACGTCTGGAACGGTTTTTTCAAGTAGCTCACTATTTGCTGAAATAGGTTGTTCAGGAAGACTAGTGGCGGTTTTCTGTTCTTTGAGTAGGCTTGCTTTTTGATGGCATTTTTGTGCTGTATTAAGATCACCTGCAGCCTCTAAGGCCCTAGCCAATCCAATCCAACTTTCTGGATTGGTTTTATCGGTTTCGATGATTTTTTTCCAGCACTTTACCGCCTCTGTGTGCTGTCCTGATGCAGACAATGCTCGACCTTTGAGTGTAATGTTGTCGCCACATAATTCGACTGCTTCTTTGGCTAACTCAGGACCCTCTGGTATGGTTGGCGGAAGTCCTTGCATGTTGTCTAATATTTTGGCTTCACCTTCTGCTAACTCAACAAGTAAGGTAGCTAGTTGTTCTCTACCATTTTCTTCCCTTACTAACGATCTTCTAGCCAGAAGAAGTCCTTCAACATTACCAGTTTGTTCTGCTAAATCTAGCAGTCTGTGCCCGGCTTTTACGTATGATGGGTCAATTCTGAGTGCACTTACGAAGCACTTCGATGCAGCATCAGTATTTCCTTTCCTCTCATGTAGTGCACCCAAATTAAAATAACATTTTGAATCATCTTGGTTGAGAGATATTGCGTGGTTATATGCACCGATTGCATGGTCATCCAGTCCCATTGCTGCCATTGCTCCTGCTGAAATTCTCCAGGAATCAAAATGTTGAGCAGCAGTTGAGTGCAAATGTTCTTTCAATATTTGGAGAGCTCCTTTGGCATCTCCTTGCGATAACTTGTCACCCGCCTGCGTGGTTAAATTTTCTAAATCAATAGGCAAATCGTCAACTTCTTGTGATAGTTCCTGTGAAAAATCTTGTATCTCCTCTTTATGTTCGTTTACATCAATGGTCTCAACAGTTTCTTTTGATGTCATAGGTTCTTGAACAGTATCTACGGTATTATGGTCATCACTTATTTCCACGGCATGGGTCAATTTTTGATCGACTAGTTTTTCTTTTGTTTGGGGCATTACTACGGGAGACGATGTTACATTTGCACCAGCAGCCTTATTTTTCTCTACGATATTAATCAGATGCGGATGTCCGGGGAAGTAATCTAGTGCACGCATGGCGATTTCAACTGCACCATCAATATCTCCCAACCTATCAAGCAATACTGCTAGGTTAGCTAAGGCAGGTCCGTGTTCTGAGTTGAGGTCTAAACAAATTACGAATGACTGCTTTGCACCTTTCACATCTTGTTGAGCTTCAAGTAATACTCCCCGATTGAACCAAGCCATTGAATTCGAAGGATCGATAGCGATAGCTTTGTTGAATGAGTCTAAAGCGGATTTGTGATCTCCAGATCTATGTGCGGCTTCACCCTCTAAAATCAGTTCGTTAACGTCGTAATTCTTGGTTTGTACGTCGTTATTTTCAACATGGACAGAATCGTCAATAGACACATCAGTCTGTGTTCCATCTTGAGGCGTTATGACGTTTTTTACAACGTCTGCAAGGGATGACATCATTGCGTCGGTTATCTCAGCAGCGGCATTACTTGAATTGCTCTGACTGTGGTTTTCCTGCTCTGACATAATGTGGTTCAAAATATCATAAGGGATAAGCATTTTCCGTGGCAGTTCCCGTTTATTTGATACGCAAATTAAGTGTCGGCGAACTGTGCGGCCAAGCTTTTCAAATGAGTTCGGTGGTTCATTCATATTGATCGAACCAGGGGTTAACGGTGATTTGGAAATTTACGAACCTTATTTTATAGGGGCGCGACCAGTAACACAAGTTGAGTGGTCATCAGTAATGGATAGCAATCCATCAAGATTCACAGATGGTTGGTCGGCTGGTTTGCGGCCAGTAGAAAGTGTGAGTTGGCTCGATTGTCAAGAATACATATCAAAACTCAACCTCGCCGAGACAAATCTACGTCTAGGACTAGCTGGTGTATGGCGTCTTCCATCAGAAATGGAATGGGAATATGCGTGTCGTGCTGGAACAAGTTCAAGATGGTATAATTCGGATAAAGATACAGATCTTGACGAGGTTGCATGGCATGGAGGAAATTCGGGGGCAACAACAAGAGAAGTTGGTCAAAAGAAGGCTAATCCTTGGGGTCTTTACGACTGTCATGGAAATGTGGCAGAGTGGACCAGCACAGAAGTCGGATTAAAACGAATAACAAAAGGGGGGAGTTGGTTGATGGAATCAGAATCTACGACTTCTTCATCACGTAGGGTTATCTCTGTCGATAAAAAAAGTGATGCTATCGGATTGCGCTTGGTTTGGTCACCAATATGAGGTTGATGCATGACTAGAAAAATACGACTTTACCATAATCCTCGGTGCTCAAAATCTAGGAAAGCATTCCAGTTGCTTATGAATCAGAATATTGAATTCGAAGATTATCGATATCTCAACATCGGAGTTGACATTGACGATATCGAAATTCTGTCGAAGCTGCATGGAATACTCAGGCCAAACAAGAATCATGAACTTGCTGATTTTACAATAGAACAAATACAAAAAGAGCTAAAGAAACACCCAGAAAATCTTCAGCGACCTATACTTATTGTGGATGACAAAGCGGTTATAGGTCGACCACCTGAAAAAATACTCACTCTTCTTCTTTAGGCCTGAATACAGTAACAACATTAAGTCTCACAAATACCTCAAGATATGCTTTCACTCTGTCCTTGACAGGTGCGATATCTTCATGGTAAAGGGATTCCATAATATCACATATATCTAGGAATGTTCGATTTCCGTCGATTAATTCCCACAGCATCGATTGTGTATAATGCATAGGCCTCCTTACAACCTTTGGAGCCTTCAAAATTTTTGCCAAAATCCTTTCGAACCTGCTGAACCTTTTTTCTATCAATAAAACAACTTCTCGCCCGGTAATGCCTTCAATTTCTGGATGTAGACCAACATCTCCCCTAAACTCCCACTCTACTGGTAGTTTTACTGGAATGTAATTGTCCCAACTAAACGACATTCTCATATCCCCTCGGATGTGTAAGTCACATAGAGTAGAGATAGCATAGAAATGACACCACATATTCCGGTGATTTTCTTTAATTCATCCTTTTTTGAAAACCTATCTAGATACCAAGTTATTACACCAAATATGGATACTAAAGCCAATAATATGAACCAAGCATTAGGCAACTTACTCATGACTGTTCACCTCCAAATTGTCATTAGAAATTTGTTGAGATTTCCATGATTCATACTCTGCTAGTTTACGATTATATTCTTCCAACTGTCGGTTATATTCTTCCATTGGATCGAGATAAACTTCATCTTTCCATTGATTAGTAACTCGATTGTTTGTCTCCGCATCTTGGTTGGAGGAGGCAGGTGGACCCGTGATTAATGACGCTGGCGGACCAGATAATGTCACTATTGAAGTCTCCCTTTCCTCTTCTTCGTTTAGATAATCACTAGAATCTCTATATTTTCTAACTAATAACATGATTAAAATTAATACGACAATTATAACCAAAGAAAGTGAGATCATACCCGGTGAAAAACCACTATTACTGTCGGATGTTTTCCATGTAATTTCTTGGTTAAGAACGTATTTCACTTCGTTATCACTTGAGTTTAAGAATATCTCAACATTCCCTGCAAGTAAACCATTTTCTCTCATAACTTCGCACCTCAGATTATACCTTTGTTCAGTAACATGTCCTTGGGCTAGTTCGATTCTTATCAGTTCAATGTGTGCAGGTTGCTCGGAGCATATAAGTCCCCATCCTGACGGGACATTTGCTTCCATTTCTAATATCTCAGATTGAGTAGATGTTGATGAAATATTTACCCATAGGATACTGTTTTTACTTGTTGGTATATCTAAAACAGATGTTTTGATATTCTCTACATTCACATTCCTTCTTTCAGCGACAATTAGAACCGAAGTTGCTGTGTCAAGTATTGGCATGTTGTTCTCATCAGAACCTCCCTCCAATTGAATTGATATGGATACTATAGTATTCAGACTACAATTTTCGCTGATAATCAATTGAGCTCCAATGTTCTTGTATTCCGTTGGCCCCAAATAAAGGTTAATCCACTCTCCAGCAGGTTTTACCACACCATCCTCAGTAGACAGAAAACCACTTACTTCATCCGTGATTGGTGATGTTTCAATCACTAATCTAGCTCTTATCTTGGTATCAGCAGCATTACCGATATTCCAAGCCGTTGCGTTGAAGATATGAGTAGTATCAGTTGCAACAGTTTTGTCTTCAAATGTTGAATCAAGTCTGGGATTTCTTACGGTTTGAGTAACACTTTCGAAATTTATAAAATTATCAATTTGTAATAGATCAGAACCATTTTTTGGTTGGACCTCTATCACTATCTCATGAAATTCACCAGGTGCTTCCAATGGCGGAAGATATATCCAAATGTCCACTAGCTTAACGTTTTCAAGGTCATAAGATACAGAGAGTGGAATTCCTTGAGTGACGTTCTGTTGGTCCACTAGTGCCCACCATTGCCATGTCGCAGGAGTATTGGGAAGAGATATACAAGCGATATCATTTCCATTTCCATTATTTGCGACTTCAACCGTAACTAAAGTAGGAACACCTGGGCTTAAACTCAGTGGTGTGCTTACAGCAGTTATTGATAGGTCGTTTTTGGTATTTACAACCGCTCCCTGCCAAATCTCACCAGATATAATTTCACCAGACCTTTGTGACAATGCCATTGGTGTAATTTGAGGACCAACATCATTTGCCTGAGCGTTTTCTGGAGCGAAAATTCTCACAGTATAAGTGGATGATTGCCCGGGATTTATTGCAATATTAGGAGAACTGAGTAACTCAAGATTCCAACCTGTGACCTCATTAAAATTAAATTGTGGGCTAAATACATCAATACGACTAGCGTTATTCCAAATTTGGAATTCAACATCTGTGAATCCACCAGCGTCAATCGTTACCACGCTTCCAATCGATTCACTTAATGCTACACTTGCATTACTCACCATAGCAGCGGAAATTGAAATTGCCTTGCGATCAAATTTTGTTGTGTCATTTTGGCTGATAGCAGTTAGCCAAATTTCTGCGGTCACATCGGGCTCTGCATCAGCCGGTATAGCCGCAGTAAATTTAACTGAATTAGGCTGATTTGGTCTAACCAAAATACTCGATGGCTGATCCCACGCTAGGTCGATAGACCAGCCATTTGGAATTACCTTATCCTCAACACTCACAGTAAATACATCAGACGCTTCTCCTATGTTATTGACTTGTACAAGAAAATCGCAATTAGTACCAGGATTACATCTTGGAGAAACTTCTGGGACTTGAATTTCTGGCAGTCTACTGGGTAATATTTTGATGGTCGTATTAACACTGGCATTAATCCCTTCATGTGTGTTTGAGTTCACTCTTACATTGATTGGATAGTTGCCTTGAGTTGAATTTGAATTTGTTTTGACTTTGATATCGAACTCTTTTGTTTCTCCTGGTAATATCTCTATTCCATTTCCTGTTACACTTACACCGCTTGGGTATGAAAAATAGTGATTCCAATCATCGGGCAAACCTTCAACAAATGGAGTGTATTCTTCTGAAACATTACCTGTGTTTGTAATTTCAAGTCTAGTAGTAGACCATTCTCCAGCCAGGCCTCCAAGAATCGATTTACCGAGTAAGTTTACACTATATTCACGTTCCTTTGCGGCTTGATCATAAATCAATACGAGTTCATCCATCCATATTCCAATATCTTCCCCAATAGAGTCTGATGTAAATGAAAATCTCAATTGTGTTGTTTCATGAAAGTGCGAACTATCCAAAGGGATAAGTGGTGAAGATCTGCCGTTGTAAGTAGCTGAAAATGTCTGCCAACTAATACCGTCGATGAGGTTATTGTCCACCACACCCTGCATGGTGAACATTTCAATCCACACTCCGTTTGAGTCCTTGACGTAACCTTTCATCTCATCGCCAGAGCCAATCCCACCAGTGTAGAAGAAGGAATAACCTATTGCTGCATTATGGTTAATCAAATCGTCAGCAAGATTCAGTACAGGGCTAGTCAATGTTGATGTTTGTAGGGGGCTGTAACTGGAAAATTGCCCATTTCCCATGTGGAAAGCGCTTGATTGTGAAACGAATGCGTCAGAACTAGTACTCCATTCACCACTAACCGACCACTGTGAAATGTCCACACAATTGTCGTAAATTCTGGCGACTGTTAGGTGCCTAGATAATTGATTATTCGCATTATCATCATCGCCAATTGTGTTGGTAACAGATGCTATGATCGTGTGGTTTCCTGAGTAGTAAGGTGTCCATCTCACGAGTATAAATTGACTAGATGATGGTTGTATGGGATTTGAAGCCACAGTTGTATTCAATAATTCAAAGCGTTTGTATTCATTATGTAATATCAGTATTTGAACATCGATACTACCTGAAACAGAGGTTCCAATGTTTCCTATTGAAACATTTATTTCAGATTCAACCCCAACAACTCCATCTGTTACATACAGATTGGCAGGTCTGTCAAAATTTGCTATTGGGTGATTTGATGAAAACATTTTGTAAAGCGATTCGTTTGCAGGATCAGGATAGTTCATCGAAATTTGTTCCACGTAAAGATCGATATTGTTTGCTTTAACCCCAGAGCCGCTAGTCGCCGGAATGCAATGAGACAGAAGTAGCGCGACGATAAAAAACTGAACACACTTTTTCATGGGCCTCAGATATACACAAGACCTCAAGCAATATCAGACCTTCGCTATTCTTCCTCTATGTTTATTCTAGCGGATTCTAATTTCAACTCAGTTTTCTTTTGCTTAGCTCTAGCAGCGAAATATACAGTGAATGATGGCACTAGAACCATACTGAAACATCCAATTACGGCAGCAAGAGCCCATAGGAATTCGGTTGCAGCATCAACCTCAAACATTTCTACATTATACAGAGACTCATTAACTTGAGTTAATTCAACGGAAGGGTTAACAGTTCGGTTACCTTCTTCAATTATGGTTATTCGAACTTTAGTTGGTTCAAAGGTCGAATTCAATATTTTAGTAGCTTTTTTGCTTGCTTCCTCCTGAGAATCTGCATAAACAGATCCTTTTCCTCTTATCGCAGGGTCTGGATTTGTCAGAGAAATTATGCTAGTTGACTCACCGGTTGAATTGGTTCTATGCTCAATTCTTTTTTTACACGATTCGGTGCAAGAGAAATCATCAGCGTCTGGATTACCCAAGTCTGGGTGACTATACAGCCCTTCACCATTGGAGATTGCGATAATCGATCCGCTCGATAAGGAAACTACCGTTAGATTGACCCATGTTAGGTTCACGCCATTTAAATCGGCGTCCCACGTCCATGTAGTGGTGTTATCATCTGGGCTGTAATATCGTTCGGCATCATCTAAACTGACAACAGTTTCATTCGAATTGGATTCATAAACATAAATTTCGGTGTTAATAGTTGCCCCATAAACTGCATAAGCCAGCAGAAGAATTAGCGTCAGACCTAACCCAATAAGCGTCCGAAGCAGGTTTGGATTCTGCGCTAACGCTTTCCGCATGTGGGTGTCTAAAAAAGAATCATTCATCAATCCTTGTACCTAGGCCCGCAGTATCCTATTTTGAGTCAAAAAATCCTCTGCAATAACAGTTCCATTCATATAGGGGAGTTAGGTCGGGAAGGTGCTTGGTGTTACGATGACGACGTTTTACGATGTTCCCGCAGACCTCCTAAATCCAGCATTAGCTGAAAAGTTGTCTCAAATCGAATCGATAAACAGACCTCAGTGGGCTGATTTCGTTAAAACTGGTATTCACAGGGAACGCCCGCCCTCACAAAATAACTGGTGGGAACTGCGATGCGCAGCTCTTCTCCGTAAGGTTGGGCGTGAAGGTCCCATAGGAGTAAATGCACTTGCGCAAGCATATGGTGGGAAAAAGGATAACGGCTCGAATCCACATACTCCTGCAATGGGTTCAAGGCACATTATTCGAACGGCGCTGCAACAATTAACCGATGCTGGTTTGGTTGAAATGCGTGAAACAAAAACTGTTCAATCAGTCGATGGTGATCAAAAATTATTTGCTGGGCGCTCTCTGACATCTAGCGGTCACAAACTCCTAGACGAGGTCGCACACTCCGTTCGACCTGAAGCCGAGACTATGTATCCAGGTCTGTCAAAATACTAATTGGAAGTGAGAGGACGTGGCAACAATGACATCAAAATCTGATGATGAGTTAGCCACCATTCGATCTCAACGTATGGCAGAAATCCAAACTCAATTAGAGAAACAGGCTGCAGCACAAGCAGAGGCAGAGATAGAAGAAGAAGCAAAGCAAGCTGCAATTGCTGAATTAGATAAATCCATGAAGATAGTTCTAACTCCAGATGCACGTTCGAGATTATCTAGGCTAAACTTAGTAAATCCTGATTTGACAACAAGTGTAAAAACACATCTTGCTAAACTTGCTCAGACCAATCAAATCGCTATTCCAGTCAACGATGCTCAACTAAAAAACATACTATCTGGTCTCTCAAAAGGAAAAAGAGAGACAACTATTCGCAGGATTTGAGGTGAAATTTATGTCCAGAAATAAGCCAGCAGCAAAAAAAATTCGACTCCTAAAAGCAGGTAAACAAAATCGTCGTGTTCCTGTATGGGTTATGTTAAAAACATCAAGAAATACTGTATCCCATCCAAAACGACATCATTGGAGACGCAGTAAACTACAGAGGTGAAGTAGATGGCAAGGGGAGCAGTTAGTGAATTAGTCGTTCCGTTAAGGAATGCATGGAACATTACACGTTACAAGAGAGCGCCTAGGGCTATCCAGATTATCAAAAATGAAGTTGTTAGACATCTGAAAGTCAAGGAGGACGAGGAAGTCTGGATTGATCCTGCTGTAAATGAGGCTATATGGTCAAGAGGTATAGAGAACCCTCCGAGAAAAATCAGGCTCCAAGTCACACGACACGATGAACCAGATATACCAATCGAAGTCAAATTAATGGAGGAGTAATCATGGGAAATATTAGGCCAACCTTTATCAAATTACGTGCGATTATTCTTTGCGAAGAGCACGGTGAAAAATTCACTGAAGATTTCGATCACAATAAAAAAGTTGTAGAGCAATTGACAGATGTAGAATCTAAAAAACTTCGAAACTGGATTGCTGGATACGTCACAAGATATCGCCAGCGAAGAACCGATTGAGGCGTTAATATGGCGATAAGGGTCGCCTGGGACCGAAATCCAGTCAGCGTTCACGGTAGCAAAGGTGATTTAGAAAAAATCATTTCGCATCTTAGAAATAAACACAATTTCCGCAAGCACTCGCTGATTATGCCGGATAGGGAAAATGATGAAGAAGCCGTATTCTTTCTTTATTCTGCATGTGATCCTCGTTGGATAATGGAGGCATTGTAATGGGTGACAGGATTGACGCCCCACTACCAGCTTCAAGTTATGATCTCGAGATTATAATAGTCGGTATCAATCATCCAGGGAATCTTGGTGCTATCTCTCGAGCGATGTTAAATTATGGATTTGACAAACTGACATTAGTTAATCCAAATTGCTCTGTGGATGACGATGAAGCAAGAAATCGAGCTAAGCATTCAGGATACATATTAGATAATTCTTCAATTTGTGAAACACTATCCGAGGCTGTGGAAAAATCCTCCCTAGTAATAGGGACTAGTGGCAAACGTGAGGTAGGTTCCAAAATACTTCGTAGGCATTTCCTCCTACCATGGGAACTGAGTGATAAGTTGAGGAATTATGATGGTCGCGTATCTCTGGTCTTTGGAGAGGAAGGAAAGGGATTGACCGCTTCACAACTTGGATTGTGCGATTTTCTAGTAACGCTCCCTACATGGGAGGGTTATCCCATAGCTAACCTGTCGCATGCCGTTAGTCAATTATGCTACGAATTACATCGAGATCGAATTATTAACGGATTAACTGTAAAAGGAGTAAAAAATCAAAAAGCCATTTCATCAGATTTACGATTAATACTGCGCAAATCAATTGATGATTTTTGTCAGTCCTTAGATAGCGATAAATCAGAATTAATCAATGATGTTTTTGAGAGGGTTCTTCTTCGTGGTCTTCCAATCGACAGTGAAGCTGAACGGATGATCGGTGCATTCGTTCAAGCAACTACAGCATTGCAAAAGCAATCTGGCAATGAAGAATGGAGACGAGACCGACGGAAGAGAGTAACTCCAGATAATCAGTCAGATAGGTAACCTTTTACTGAATTAATCTGAGAGTTTTGATCTTTCAGCAATGGCGCTGTTTGCCCCATGCTCTCGAACGGTTACACTCTCAACCCAGCATCTAGCGCCATACTGTTTTTCTATTAATTCACTAGAAAATTCCAATGCCATATTCGCAAACATCTCTGCACCAGTTCCATCAACTGCAACCAAATCGATAATTGAGTCGGCATCCAACCTCTGAAATGTCTCCATCATTGGGTCATCTAAGGCTACCAGAGTTTTGTGGTCAAATGTCTCTCGCAACCATGCCTCTAATTCTTTGAGTCCTCCAAAATCAACTACCCAGTTTTTTTCATCTAGTCGTATGGCTCCGAACTTAAACTCAAACTCCAATGAATATCCGTGTAAAAAACGGCAGTGGCTTTCCGCTCTCCACTGTCTAAATGCTGCCGATAATCCTCTTTCGTGTCCGTATTTTTTTACTGAAAAAAACTTAGTCATTTAATCACCCTCAAATTCTAAACATATTGAATTAATACAATACCTTGGTCCTCTAAATTCCTGAAATAAATGTCCTAAGTGTGAATCACAACCTGAGCATCGAACTTCAGTCCTAACCATTCCATAACTCCTGTCTTCGAGTTTGATGATATTTGCATTTTCATCTTCACTATTGAAAGCAGGCCAGCCACATCCAGAATCAAATTTAGAGGCTGATTCAAACAGTGTCATATTGCATTCCGCGCACTTGTAAATCCCTGGCTCGAAATGTTTGTCATATTTTCCTGTAAAGGCTCTCTCAGTACCGTTTTCTTTCATAACGTGGTGCCGTAGTTTCTCCTCAAGTGCATTAGCAAGGACATCTTTCCAAGGAAGCGCGTATGTTATCGGATCTTTACGACCTATTGCATGAAATGCAAGAATACGTTCAACATCCGAACCACTTTTACCACTCGAAATTCCTGAATCAGAGGGATTGTATGATGTAAGTGTATTACCAAGAACAGAATCGAAATCGAGATTGAGCTTCCTGCAGTTATCAATCGCATCACGCAATATAGTTTCCTTGTCGCCGTTTATGTAAGGCAATTCAAATGAAATTTTGTCAGAATCCCAGTTACCTACTGCGAATGCGTTTTCAAGTGCATCGTAAAACTCAGGTCTGCAATCTGGGTAAATTGCGTGGTCTCCAGAATGAACTCCAAGTGCGATTTTAACATTCGTATTCTCCTCAATTGCGACTGAAAGTGCGTAGCCGTATATTATTGAAGAAAATATTGCATTCCGATTCGGCACAAAAGTTGATTTCATCTGGTCCTTTTCATAGAATCCTTCTGGAACATCTGTTTCAGCATTGGTTAGCGCAGATTTGAATGTGCTCATTGCAGATGTCAAATCAATTATCTTGTGGTCTACCTCGAAGCCTTTTTCGAGTAAATATTGAATATTAGCTTTTGCTTTATCAATCTCAATCCTGTGCTTTTGTCCATATTCATAAGATATGCACGTAACTTTGTAACCACTTTGAATCAAACGCAATAACAGACATGTTGAATCCATGCCTCCGCTTAATGACATTATAGCTCTCATTAGTCGACACCCATCCATTTGTGAGTTTGTAGAGATAGTCTCCAACCTGGTGAACTTTTGACAATCTGTTCAACTTTCGCAAAGTTTTTTCCGTTTTGTTCCACAGTTTCGTTCTCCATGAAGCATGGCTGGAGGAAGTGATGTTCAAATCCCTGTTTAATCTCATCATACAAGGACAAATCCTGTCCGCAATAAACCACTTTTAGCTCGTTACCACTTCTTTGTTTGATGTTCAAGCTCGGATATAATTGATCTTTAGGAGAAACACAAATCCAATCGATGACATCTGGGACTGGTATTGTTCCGTTAGTTTCGACGGATAGATAGATATCATGTTTTTTCAGTTCTTTCCCGATTGTGTCTAGATCTTGAAGGCACGGCTCTCCACCTGTAAATATAACTCGTTTGCAATTAAACGCTAATACTTTTGAAATGATAGTCTCTAATGTCATCTCTGTGTAGTTTAGAAAGTCAGTATCACACCATTCACATCGCAAATTACAATTTCCGAACCTAACAAAAACGTGTGGAATTCCAGCATGAAATGCTTCGCCCTGGACTGAGTGAAATATCTCTACTACCGGATACTTTGTCATTTAATCATCCCTACACTACAGTTTCGGTGATTGTATTAGTTGCATCAGTTCATTACGTGCTTCACTCTTGTCAAAAAATACTCCTCGCATTGCACTTGTTGTCATTACAGCATTTTGTTTTGCAACACCCCTACACTGCATGCAACCATGTGAGGCTTCCAATATAACAGCACATCCAAGCGGTTTGATATTTTCTTCTAAGTCATCTGCAACACTGCTGGTTATCCTTTCTTGATTTTGTAATCGTCTTGCATGTAGATCAACGATTCTCGCAAGTTTGCTTATTCCTACAATTCTTTTGACTGGAATGTATGCAACATGTGCTCTGCCTTTGAATGGCTGCAAGTGGTGTTCACAAGTAGAGTGAAATTCTATGTCACGCAGTAACACAATTCCATCGTATCCCTCTGCGTTAAAGGTTGAAGAAAGAACTTCGTTGGCGTCCATTCCATATCCTGCGAATATCTCTTCATACGAATCTATAACTCGCTTTGGAGTGTCGAGTAGTCCCTCTCTTGTTGCGGAGCCTTCTATGTAGTTCAGCAAAGTTTCTACCGCTTTTTCTGCATCATCTCTAGAAGTCATCTTTTCACCTCAATTCTTCCGTGCCTTGCATCTATCTCATCCAATTGGTCTAGCATTTTTCTGCAAGCTGTTCTAATCGCATCAGCAAGAGATACGAATTTACCATTATCACCTACATGTATTCTCATGTCTTCGAGTAACTGGTTGGGGATATCCAGACTAACCTTCGGCATGTTTGGTCCTTTATGATATAATATAAGAGTATTAGTATAGTAATATCTCAGTAATATTTATCAGGAGTTGATGCAATTCATGAGATTGAAGCTACCAAATCTTCTCGTTTGAATTGACGTGCAGCAAACCAAGCAGCCAATGCTGCATAAAAGACACTTGATATTATCCAAACCAAAATGTGCTCGAAAATAATTCGGTCCAGTAACAATTCTCGCATAGCTAATAATATGTTCACTAATGGAATACAAAACCACCACGATTCTATTCCATCCAGATTTATTACCTGTGTAAATAGAGCAGGGAATATTATGAAAAGTATGGCTGGCCCAAGTAGAGAACCAGCTTCCTTTACACTGTGAGACCTCATTGCCAAGGCAAGTTCGAAAGCTACAACCATGACAGCAAATATTAACACAGCACCTGTAAGGAGCATAATACTAGCAAAGGAAATAGATGGCAAGCCTATGATTGAAGCAGCCGACAAGAATGTAATCGCAAATAATAATCCGCCTATTTGTAGAGCTACACCCGCACTAGTAATAGTTGCAACAGCTAGCCACTTTCCAGCCAGCAGTTGCATTCGTGTACATGGTAAACACAGTAACGCTTCGAGTGTGCCTCTCTCACGCTCCCCTGCAGTCATATCGATCGATGGCTGAATAGCACTAGATGCAGTCCAAATCGCAATCACCATGGGGATGAACAGTGATAGGGCAAGCCCTGCTTGCTCACCTTTTGTAGCAGCATCAGCACTAGCGACACTTCCATCCCATGTTACTGGATCAAGCGTTATCTCAGGGTCAAGCCCTGCTTCAACAAGAGTCCCGTTCACAACATTGCTCTCCCATATTTGCAAGGAAAGTAGTATTCTTTCTCTAGCCTCATTTGAAGCTTCACTCGTTGACAGATACAATACAGAAAAACTCCATGATTCATTCTCTTGAACTAGCCTAAAGATTGCATTAGCATCTTGACTTCTTAATCGTGACATATCTTCTCCAATATCAGATAAATTACTGATTTCCATAGGTAATTGCTCATATGCAATTATCAGACTTTCATTCCTGAACATATCATTTAGCTCATCGTCAATGTCCCCTTGCCAGACAATTTCAAGGTCCAGTGCGTCTAATTCTGCGGCTTCGGATTGCAGCAGTAAAGGAAGTGCGATGAATAATGCAGGAAAAATCAGTAGCGGAATTACAACAAGAGCAAGTAATGTCCTCCAATCCCGCACGAATTCAATAACTTCTTTCTTTGCGATTGTTTTGATAAATTTCAGAGAGTTACTCATCTTCATCACTCTCCGTGATTTTAGGTGTTTTGCCTGTAAGGAATATTCTCCACCACTTTGACAATTTTCCTTCCTTTTTCTCATTCTCGACTCTTGGTCTTGCCTTATCGGATGTTAGGAATACGTAAGCATCTTCTAAGTTTTCTTTCTTTGTTGCCTCAAGAAGTTGGTCAGGAGTACCGTCTGCCCTTATTGTACCATTATGGACTATAATGATACGGTCACAGACTTGCTGTGCCTCTGCTAAGTGGTGAGTGCTGTAAATTACTGTCCCTCCATCATCCCTGATATTACCTACCAGAGATCTTACGGTTCTAGCACTTGTAACATCTAATCCAGCTGTTGGTTCGTCTAACAAGAGAATGTCAGGATTATGCGCTAGGGCACGAATTAATGCAGTTTTTTGTCGCATACCCCGACTGAATCCTTTTGTATGTCTCGACATGGCGTCAGTTATCTCCAACTCCTTTGCAAATTTTAGAACTCTTTTCCAAGCAATATCATCTGGCACTCCATACATTCTGGAGTGATAACGAATATTTTCCCACGCTGTAAGTCTTGAATATAGCCCGGTTGACTCTGGGACGACTCCTAATCTCTCACGCATTCCTGCAACTGGTGAGTTGCGAAACATCACACTTCCACTAGTTGGCTCTATCACACCAGCCATCAACCGCAATAGTGTTGTTTTGCCGGCTCCATTTCCACCCACTAGACCGACAACTTGGCCTGACTGAATGTCTAAATCGACATACCTTAATGCTTCAACCTCTCCAAAGTATTTTGCAACACCGGTCAGCTTCAACAGTTGATTTTCCATTTGCTAACCACCTTTGGCCAATAATTGTATATCTCAAGAACATCATTGCTTTTGGGCAAGTTCGACTAAAACCCCACCCGTGCTTTTTGGATGGACAAACGCAATGAGTGCGCCATGTGCCCCCAACTCTGGCACCTCGTTAATCATGGCTATACCATTCTGCTTTAGTGTGTCGATAACAGACACAATATCTTCAACCCGAAAACAAATTTGTTGAATTCCAGGACCTCTTTTTTCCAGAAACTTTCCAATCGCTGTATCGTCACCAGTTGGCTTTAATAATTCAATCAGGGGAGACTTTTCATCATTTTTAGATGTCTCAAAGAATCTAGTAACAACGCCCTGGTCAGCAACCAACTCGTCATCACCTTGAGTAAGTCCAAGTAAATTCCAAAACTTTGTCCCTGCATCAAAATCTTCACACGCAATCCCAATATGGTCTAAATAAATCTTCATCTTACCACCTAAAAACCACTCGGAGCCATATATGTGCCAAACACCTTTTTCATTGCATTGATTATTTCACCAAGAGTGCAATCATTTCGAAGTGCATCAATGACGTATGGGAATAGATTTTCATCTGATTTAGCAATTTTTTCAATCATTTCAAGAGAGTGTTTAACCTTATGATTGTCCCTTTTTTCTCTTAAATTTTCTAACTTTTTGGTTTGTTTTTTCCATAAATCTGGATCAGGTGTTAGTAAATCCGGCATTTCTTCCTCTTCTAGAACACCATGATTTACTCCGATTATTTTTCTTTCTCCAGATTCGACTTGATTCAAGTGTGCCCAAGCTGCCTCATGTATCTCTCGCTGCTGGAATCCATTTTCGATAGCAGTCAGTGATCCTCCCATATTTTCAATCTCCTCGATTTTCGATTTTGCTTCATCATAAATCGTGTTAGTCAACATTTCCACTAAATGGGACCCTCCTAATGGGTCGACAACACTTGCAACACCACTTTCTTCTGCGATTATTTGTTGAGTCCTCAAAGCAACAGTCGCACTTTCTTCTGTTGGCAAACCTAAGGCTTCATCGTAAGAGTTTGTGTGTAGGCTCTGAGTTCCACCACACACAGCGGCCAATGCCTGTATAGTTACTCTGGCAACGTTGTTAATTGGTTGTTGAGCTGTTAATGACACACCAGCAACTTGAGTGTGGAATCTCAGCATCGAACTTTTAGGATTTGTAGGCGAAAATCTCTCCGTTACAAGGTCATGCCATAGTTTTCTGGCGGCTCTGAATTTGCTAATTTCCTCAAAAAAATCATTGTGACAATTGAAAAAGAATGAAAGCCTTGGTGCAAAAGAATCAATTTCAAGCCCCTTATCTATTGCTGCTTGAACGTATGCTAAAGCGTTTGAAAGAGTAAACGCTACTTCTTGCGTCGCTGTTGATCCAGCTTCTCGAATATGGTAACCTGAGATTGATATCGTATTCCAGAGTGGTATACTGTCTGAACAGAATTCAAAAATGTCGGTGATTAATCTCATAGATTCTTTTGGCGGAAATATGTGAGTACCTCTTGCTATGTATTCTTTCAAAATGTCATTTTGAATAGTACCTTTAATTTGGGATTTTGAAACTCCATTTTCTTCTGCTACTACGACGTACATCGCAAGTAATATCATCGCTGGAGCGTTTATTGTCATTGATGTTGATACCTTATCCAATGGTATACCCTCAAGCAATATTCGCATATCGTCTAAGCAGGATATAGATACTCCTACTTTTCCAACCTCACCTTCGCTCATCTCATCATCCGCATCTAGACCTAATTGAGTTGGCAAATCAAATGCAACAGACAAACCCTTTTGTCCGCGTTCTAATAATAACTTAAATCTCTCGTTGGTTTCTTCTGCACTACTAAAACCTGCATACTGACGCATTGTCCACAGCCTTGATCGATACATTGTATCGTGGATTCCTCTAGTGTAAGGAGGACATCCGGAGGTATCGGGACCAGCGATTTTTGGTAACTCAATTCCACCAAGGGTTCGCCAGTCCTCGTTTCGCTGACCGGGCATATTTTTTCCTCCGTAAATTGGATTAAATTGGGTTTAACCTAATTTGTCAATAAGCTAACAGCAACCATCCCCTTTGCATGAGTTATCTTCATTTTGAGTATCATGTGTAACTCCACCTGGACCGTGTGCATGTCCATGAAGTATCTCTTCTTCGGTAGCATCTCTGACCTCGACAACCATGACGTCGAATGTAAGCGTCTTACCAGCGAGAGCATGATTGAAGTCCACTTTAATTGTGCCTTCCCCGACTTCTAATACCTTAAACGGTCCAATATCGCTCATTAATACCATTCCAGGTTCAGCGTTAATTTGCCCAAACATATCGCTAGGAACTTCTTGGATTGCATCTTGAATAATAGGCCCGTATGCATCTTCAGGGGGAAGAGTGAATACCACGTTGTCACCGACTTTGGCACCCATCAATTCTCTTTCAAACCCTGGAATCATTTTCTTGTGTCCGACTAAGAATGCTAACGGATCTCTACCAATACTGCTATCAAAAATCTCACCAGATTCTGCCAATGTCCCAGTATAGTGGACTCGTGCTACTGTATTTTTGCTGACTGTGGTCATTTTATCATCTCTTTGTAGTATATTTTCTTATCATATTACGGAATTCATCCGCCACATCTGAAGGAATAATGTTCTCAGATTCTTTTTGCGCTATGAAGGATAGTGCATCCTCAACACCGGTTCTCTCTCCCTTGGCCCAGATTTGGCCTAGAATGTTCGATCGGTGTTCTTCACTTACACTTTCGTTATCCAATAATTCCCGAGCAGCATATTTGTATTCCAGATATTTTCTGCGATCGAGTTTACGAGATTGCGGTTGTCGTCCGCCTCCTTTTTTGTCGTTCGACCTTCGCTTCTTTGTTTTCCGGTCAGTCTTTTTGACTTGGGTTTTGATAGTTTTGAAAACGTTCGATGATGATTTTAAATTGTCATTTACTGTTCTCTCAATGTCGTCTTCTATTTTGATATTGATTGGTTCTTTAATCTCAGCTTCAAGAGGTTCAATTTCAGGTTCAATTTCCTCAAGTTTTTCTTCTAAAATTGCTGAATCTTTTGCTTCCTTGGCAAACTGAACCGTTGCTGCCGATTTAGCTCTCAAATTGGCTAACCTATCCTTCCTGTCATCTGGTTTTTTCACTGAAGTTTTGGGAACAGGTTTAGGTTGTGGTGATATTTGATGCTTTTTTACGGCTGTTTGTGAATCGGATTTGGTTGGTGTTTTATCGGTTATTTGTCCTCTTTGCTTTAGAGCCTCCATGGCTTCCTTCTGCCTTGAAGCCAAATCATTCACTTGTTTTGGTTTCTCTGGTGGCTTCGGTCGAGTTTGTGGTCGAGGGTTCCTTTCTTTGCGATCTCTGGCCTTCTGACTGGCATTTGGCGCAAACGGATTAAAGGGTTCATCCTTGCGTCGTCTGCCGTTCATAATTGTCCGGTTAAACGGCCTCTCATAACCCTTGGCATATCATCACGCCCATGAAATGGGGGTTTGGTCGGTGCGTAACTCTTGATCAATTGCTGATTGAGTTAATTTCGTAACCCTGCCATGATTGGTTTCTAGCCATCCCAATCTTGCAATCATAGTACCATTATCAATGCAATACATTTTTGGTGGACAATAGCTAGTAGCACCCCGTTCTTGGCACATTATACTAGACATATTGCGCATACGTTCATTGCATGCCACTCCACCTCCAAGAACAATTTCTGTCTTACCTGTATGCGCTAGAGCTCTTTCAGCAACTTCAACGCAGGCTGCAAACGCATGCTCTTGTAATGACCAACAAACTGCTTCAAATGGTTTACCATCGGAAACTAACTTATTCGCTGCGCTCATGATACCAGAAAATGCTAGGTCCATGCCGTGAACGGCATATGGTAATTCTAATCCTTCTAATGTTGAATCTGGATTTTCAGTAATCCACTCAAGTGCTTTTTTCTCGATTACTGGCCCACCAGGAAAAGGTATGCCATGCTTCCTTGCAAATTTGTCTAACATGTTTCCAATTCCTATGTCCAGTGTCTCGCCTAGAACCCGATATCTTCCGTCTAATCTCGCAATTACTTGCGTATTTCCACCGCTAACGTATAGCAAAATGGGGTCATCACAGCCACATTGTTCACGACCGATTTCAATATGTGCAACACAATGATTGACGCCGATTAATGGAACATTTAGGTGGCTGGAAATTGCACGACCGGCTGCCGCACCAGTCCGCAGGCATGCACCCATTCCCGGGCCTTGAGAATAAGCTACAATACCTATATCATTTGGAACTAGATTATTTTCATGCAGAATTCTCGAAAAAATCTCGCTAGATTGTTCAACATGGTGATCTGCTGCTTCTCTTGGATGGATTCCTCCTGTTGTAGGTCGAATGATTTTGGAAACTGATGGTTTGGGTTTTCCATTTTGGTCTACAAGACCGAATGAAAGCGTATGCGCCGTTGACTCAATTCCTAAGACCCATCGTCCCGTCATTGTGTTGCCCTATCGCATATACTATCTAACGGTTATACTTTAGTCGATACAATGCGGATGCTATTGGTGAATGCGGGCCCCATAGCACACATGGCGAGCGGTGTTCCAATTCGGGGGCATATTACCGATGAAAGTGAATACATTCACAAGGCTGGATTAGGAATATTGGTTAACGACTACATCATAGAGCGTATTGATCAAACTGAGGCTCTATTGGCTGAATTTAGTGACGCAGAGATAGTTGATTTGGAAGGCAGGGCCGTAATACCAGGTTTGGTAGACTCCCACACACATCTATTGTGGGCTGGTGATCGCAGTCGAGAAATAACATGGAAACAAAGTGGTTTATCTTACAAGGAAATTGCTGATAGGGGTGGCGGTATATCCGCTACTGTTATGCCAACAAGAGAGAGTTCTAACGAAGCATTGGCAAAACTTGGATTAAATCGGATGGCAAAATCCTTGAGGAATGGAACAACCCATCTAGAAGTAAAATCCGGATATGGTCTCGATACACAATCAGAGTTGAGGCTTCTTTCTGTTGCGGAGTCCATCGCTAAGGTTGAAGGAATGCCTAGTCTAGATTTGACATGGCTTGGTGCTCATGCGGCCCCACCTGAGCTAAGCTTAGATGCTTATGTTGAAGTATTACTGTCTGAACAACTACCAAAGATAACTGAGCAAGGTTACGCAAGGAGTGCAGATGTTTTTTGTGAGCCTGGTTGGTTCTCTGTCGAACAATCAGAAGAGATTTTGAAACAAAGTCGAAAAAATGGATTAGACCTTCGAATGCATATCGATGAGTTCACAGATGGCGGAGGTGGTGATTTGGCATCTGAGTTAAAGGTACAAACGGCTGATCATGCACATTATTCTAATGATAATGCACGACATGCAATGAATGATTCTGGTGTTAACACTGCTTTTTTGCCTGGAACACCATATACAATGGGTGACAAATTTCCACCATTCGATTACTGCCTAGAAAATGAGATTTTGTGGTCAATAGCCAGTGATTTTAACCCAAATTGTCAAACCCTCAGCTTACCTTTCATTGGGAGCATCCTTGTTCAGAGAAATGATATCTCACCAATTTCTGCTCTAGCAGCGTGTACTGTAAATTCAGCAGCAACAACTCCGCACCCATCTGGCTTAGCTCACGGATCTATTGTTGAAGGTTCAATTGCGAATCTGAATGTTCTGGATAGTCCATGGTTAGAATCTTGGTGCCTCAAGCCAGGACATTCTCCGTTTAAGGCGACAATACTTGAAGGTCAGATGATTTATCATTAAACACTATTCTGGAGATGAAATCTGTGAAATCAATATATTGGATGGAAACTGTTGTTTGCTCAGCACGAAAGGGAGTTGATGCTCGGCTTGCCAGATTACTAGAGGTTCGTCAAGAGATGAGGCGAAGAACTGACGGTTGCAAGAAAGCATGGGTGGCGCGTTCAATGGATGGTCAACCGATGTTTCTTTTACAAGCAATCTATGATTCTGAGGAATCATGGCATGCAGCTTCAAAAAAAGTGTCAGAGGAATTAGATCCTAGGGATGGCGGAATTGAATCACTCTTGAGTGGACCTCCACTTGTAGGAATTTTTGCTCTTAATTCAGAAAATCTTGATTAGGAGTGCATGGTAATGTCGCATAACGTAGATTATGCGACAAGGACTTAAAATCCGATACCTATTATGTCTCGCAGTATAGCGTTTTGTAAAAAAAATACCAAGAAATTCCAATTTTACACCTTAGAGGGGGGGTTCTGAGTAGGAAAAACTAGATTTTTGGAGTTTTAGAATGATAGATTTCATTACTATGGTAATGTAGGGCCAAACGGTCCCAATGGAAGGAATACAAGGTTTCTGTTTGAAGTGCAAGAAGTACGGTTTAATCAAGAATGGAAATTTAGTAAAAATGGACAACGGTCGAACGAGGTATGCTGGATTCTGCTCACAACCAGGATGTAGTGGCAAAATCTCAAAAATTGTTTCTTGAGATAAACCGATTTCGATATATACCGAATCTTTCTGGAAGAACCGCAAGGGCTCGTGGTCTAGGGGTTATGACGTTGCCTTGACATGGCAAAGATCGCCAGTTCAATTCTGGCCGAGCCCACCTTGCAAAATAATGATTTATCACTATTGCCTGGCTCAAAAGCAATTATTGTGAAATCAATCCGCAGAAATTATTTCAGATTCTGGAATAACCTGGTCAAGTTTACCAGGCTTATTCCCATCCTCATCTTCGAATGAAAAGTCACTCGAGCCCCCACTCCATTTTTTCACACTTGAATCATCAGAATCAAATTCCTCCACTGCAATAGCCGATGAAGGATCGATTGAGTAATCGGTTGGGTTAATATCCCGCTCAGTCGGTCTTTCTTCAGGAGGAGGGGGTTGTCTTTCCTCTAAGTGCACTCCTGAGTGGAATGTGCCACACTCTGGACATCTTGCAGTTCCTATTGCTGCAATGCTTCCACATACAGGACATGCTTCTTTTCCTGCTAGGCAGTCTAACTTGTCAACCATTCAATCACTCGTCATCTTCGAGGAACATGTCATCTTGATCGCCAGTAATTTCTTCGCCTTCTTCTGTCTCGATTGTTACAGTTCCCTTATCGTCATTAAATTCTAATATTTCCCCGAAGTATTCCTCTCCATCAATCTCCAATCCGATCCAACTTCCGACATCAATTTCATCGTCGTCTTCATAGTCTTCGTCATCATAATCTTCGTCGTCATACTCCTCATCTTCATCAGAGTCTTCTTCTAGTTCTTCATCTTCTTGCTCTGATTGTTCTTCCGCTTCGTCGTTCTGTTCGTCAGCATCTTCAGAGTCATCATCCTCGATTTCGGAATCTTCTTCTTCTGGTGAATCATTGTCTCCCTTGGCAATCTTTCTGAGCTTAGGAGCATACATTTTATGCAGATAGAATGTCAACAAAAGCCCTGCAACGCCTAAACCTATGAAAATATATCCATCGGTGTAGAAACCTGCAGGCATACTGCTTGCGCCATTTTCACCACTGAAAGGTGTTAGTGAATTTGCACAATCATTTGAATCAAGTTTTGGATCACAAGGGTAGACCTCATTCAACCTAACAGTGCCACTACATTCCTCTGGAATATTATCTATGTCTTCATTGCAAATATCCCAGAATCCGGACTCTAACTCATCTCCATTGGCATCGGTGTGACCTTCGTAAACGACATTTCCTCCAGTGCCATCTACTAATAATCCCATGCCGTTAACTACCCACAGTCCGACAAAGGCCGCCATCAAGAAATACATAATTGGATAGAATATGTCATTAGCCTTCTTACCCATCAAGAACTTCTGAGTTGGTGAGGGGAATTGCTTTACCTTTGGCAGTTTTCCTTGACTGATTCCTATTCGTAATTCGTCAATTTTTGTAAAGAATTCTGAAGAATCGATTCTTCTATTACTATCAGCATCTAGATAATCTAATATCGCTGTAATTTCTTTTGGAGTAAGTTTTTCCCCGGCGATATTTTGTATTCCTTTTTGAAGTTCAGGGGCATCAATTTTGTTATCGTCACTGGTATCAATTTGCATGAAAGCCTCCGCAGCGGTCATGTTTTGCTCGGCTATTGCCAATGCTAGATTTTCAAATGCGATCTTAACTACAGCTTCATCGACACCATCCTGTTCCTCGGTTTCAATTTCGCTCTCTTCTACATCATCTTCTGTTGAGTCTTGAACTTGTTCTTCTTCTAACGATTCTTCAATGCTAGCTTCTTCTTCGTCTTCAGGGGAGCTTTCATTGCCTTCTTCTACGGAACCTTCTTCGATATCCTCGCTTGTAGTTTCAATATATTGCTCTTCTTCAACTACATCTTCTTCATCTTCAGATAACTCCGCTTTTTCAGTAGACACATCTGCAGTTTCTTGTCCGTCTGTTGATTCTTCTTCCTCAACATGGTCTTCCGTGTCTTCCTGAATTTCCTCAACAGCAACCTCAGTCTCGATTATATCGTCGATTTCATATTCAACATGAGTTTCAATTTCTGTTTCTGTGACATCATCCTCAACTTCGTCGATATGGTCTGACTCAATTGTGATTTCATCGGAATCTGTAATTTCAACTGGATCACTCAAATCCGTTTCGTCATTATCACTGGTGATTTCTGCTTTATCGTTAATATCGACAAAAAACACTCCACACTTATTGCAAGATATGCTATCGACCGGCAGAAGCACTCCACAGGCTCCACACTCACCAAGAACTTCTTCTGATATCCCACCAATGCGTATCCCACAATCTTGACATACTTCACTGTCTAAGGGAATAATTGAATCACACGCTCCACATTGAGCCATTGCCACATCTTGGTTATCGTCATCCGACATTGGTGCCACTACTTATTCCCACAGCCTCAAACAATATAATCATTCATGGACTTGATGCTCTAAGGACCACATACTCGAAGTGGTAGAGGGAACGCTATGGATGGTTTGATTTCGGGAAATACGTATACCTATAATTTGGGTTCTTATGATGAAATATTAGGATTTGTAGACAAACTGTCGACGATTAATGAAACGCACACAGTGCTAATTTCTCGTACTCCGCAAAACCAACTTTACACCCATATCGATATTGAAAAAGTAGAAACATATTGGATTACAAATCAAATTGTTAAAGGTTCTATCATGCCTTCAATAGAGCAGTTAGAAGAACTAATTCTGAATCGTGTTTCAAACCACAAAGGGACTATAATAGTGGAAGGAATTGAATTACTCTATTCAAACAACGAATATTCAGAGATTTTAAACATGTCAATGCGGATAAAAGACAATCTACACAGAAGACCATGGTCTGTTATTTTCGTCTTTGCAGATCAGATATTTGATGAAATTCAGAGGGCAAAATGGTATAGAGAATCTCCAGATTGGAAAGTTCCGGTGGAGCAGTTAATTGACATGGAGGATTTTGACGATCTGACTACTACTGAACTATCTAATATAGATGAAATTCAGTCTGAAGAAATAGAAAATCAGCGTAGTCTTTCGATGTTGACAAGAATTCCTAGAGAGGGTTATACCAAGGAAATTGCTCGTAAGCGAATTCTTCTTTGGAGACGAATGGGGTTAGAAGTTTCAGCTGCTGAACCAGCTTTGTATCAATCAGACGATGACAAGAGTTTTGCTACATACAAAAAAGTAGAGAATGCAGTTCGCAAAGCAATTGAACTAGATAATAGACTTGATTTGCTCGAAGAGCGAGGTCATGGAACTAAGGTTACAAAAATGAGGTTCAGAGTTAGACAATTAACGGGACTAAATGAGGTTGAAAAAGAGATAGACGAAATTATCTAGGTAATATTCCACATTCAGCTTCAATCCTTGCTAACCATCCTCCAGCATACAATTCGTTCGAAATCTTCTCAATTTCGGATGCTGTTGAACGGTCACTAACTAGTGGTTCTGCGACTTTACGAACCAGCTTATAGAGACATTCTACATGCGGCGAGGGTTTCAAGTTAGTATATTCTAGTGCTTCGCACGCTATCAGTAATTCACAAGCTAGGACTTGTGACAGCAATTCACAGGACTTGGTTAGGTTCCAACACGACGTTGCACCCATTGAAACAAAATCCTCCTGACCGCCAGATGTAGGTGTGGAAAATGCTGATCGAGGCATGGAGCCCGCATGCAATTCAGATAATGCAGCCGCTGCAACATAATGGACAATCATCAATCCAGATTCAAGACCTGAATTTTTCGCAAGGAATGCTGGTAGGTTACTTCTGGTGGGATCGACAACTTGGTCGATACGTCTTTCACTGATATTAGCTAGTTCAAAAATAGAGTGTGACATACTGTCTGCAATAAGGCCCAATATTTCACCATGAAAATTACCCTGACTAACGACTTGATCTTTCAATGTGATGCCCGCATCAGGGAATATCAAAGGATTATCCGTGGCACTATTAATTTCTATTTCTAAAATACCTTGGAGTTGAGTAAATATCTGATGCACAGCGCCGTGTACTTGTGGTATACATCTAAACGAGTATGCATCTTGTACTCTTGTCTGATTTTTGTGAGCGTCAATAATTTGAGAATTACTCAATATTTTTCTAATCCGCTCTGCAACCGTCACCTGACCATTGTGAGGTCTGACTTCTTGTACTCTTGAATCCATAGGTTTTATGGAACACTTTCGACTTTCCATAGTAGCACAAGCGATTAAATCTGCAATGGGTAGCAAATTACTCAATGCCTCTTCAGACTTACTTAGGAACGAACACATTTGACTAGTTCCATTGATTAGAGATAAACCGTCTTTAGCCCCCAATTCAAGACCGATGAAGCCTCGAATTTTCAATACTTCCTGTGTAGATACAGGGGTATCGTTATCCCAGACCTCTCCTTCACCGATTAATGATAAAGCCATGTGGCTCAAAGGTGCCAAGTCTCCAGATGCACCAAGCGAACCTAAACGTGGAATTACGGGGACTATATCTTCGTTTAGATATGTCACCAATTGGTTGATTACAGATCGTTGGACGCCTGAATATCCTTTTACAAGAGAATTAGCGCGAATACACATCATTGCTCTTGTATCTTCTTTGGACATACGCTCCCCAATAGCACACGCATGTGATCTAATCAGATTGATCTGCAATAGAGATAAATCGTCTTTGGATATAGTCTGGTTGGCAAGGGCTCCAAATCCAGTATTTATTCCGTAGACTGTCTCGTCCTGTTCAATTATATCCTCGACCACTGCCCTAGATTTATCGACATTGAGCCATGCATCAACAGCAACTGAGACCTTTTCTCCTCTTGCTACAAGTCGAACCTCAGATGAAGTAAGTGTTCTGCCATCGAGATTAATCATCCCTATCATTACCCTCAGGATAGATAGAGTCAATGATACTATCCTTTGCGAAGTGTGGCAGAGTAACCCTCAATTTAGTATTCCTTTGCATAGCACGCTCTATGGCAAATATTGCACCAGGGTTCCTTGCCCAAGCGCGTCTAGATATACCATTATTTACATCCCAATCAAGCATTGAAAGAAGTTTCTTTTCACTTGATACTGAGCCGTCTATTAGCATGCCGAAGCCTCCATTGATTACCTCGCCCCAGCCTACTCCTCCGCCGTTATGTAAACTAACCCACGTTGCCCCACGAAACGCATCACCGACAAAATTCTGAACCGCCATATCTGCAGTGAACATTGAACCATCTTTTATGTTAGCAGTTTCCCTGTATGGAGAGTCCGTTCCTGCAACATCATGGTGGTCTCTTCCAAGTATAATTGGGCCAGATATCTCTCCAACACGAATTGCATCATTGAATGCTTTTGCAATTTCTTTTCTACCTTGGGTGTCGGCATATAAAATTCTTGCTTGACTCCCAACAACCATTGAATTTGATTCAGCAGTTTCAATCCATCGAATGTTATCAGCTAGTTGTTCTTGTATTTCAGGAGGTGAATTCTTGGCCATCTCTCTTAATACTCGGCTTGCAATTTCATCAGTTATTCGCAAATCTGACTGCAAACCAGATGCACATACCCACCTAAATGGACCAAATCCGTAATCAAAGCACATAGGACCCATTATGTCTTCAACATAGCTAGGATAACGGAAAGATTCACCATCCTCAGACATTACATCCGCTCCTGCTCGGGATGCCTCAAGTAGGAATGCATTACCATAGTC
>MDSY01066029.1_pt1 | contig 37167 bp, 21 predicted proteins | sample 811131 | NCBI WGS metagenome assembly MDSY01 (sample SAMN05326643, study PRJNA326480) | marine metagenome | isolation source: seawater | place: Atlantic Ocean: South West | collected 2010
CTCGGATCGTGCTCACGAGTTGGTGCACCGTTGCGTAGGATTCTATTTTCATCAGGCCAGGTACCGTGACAGAACCAGGTGTACAGACTCGGGAAAGGTCGTTTCTCAGTAAGTCGACAATCATCAGGTTTTCAGCTCGGTCTTTGACTCGGTGTTCTAAATCATCGGCTTCTTTTACGTCTTCTGAACATCCGAGCGGGAAGCGCCTGGCCGCGGTGCCTTTAATGGGCTTGGCTTCCAGAGTGCCAACAGATTTTCTTTGATCGGTATCAATTTGATCAGTTGACCCACCCTCAGTCGCACCGCTTGACCTACTCTCAGTATCTACCCCAACAAGATCCTCGGTCAAGCGTAGGAACCGTTCCGGCGAGCAACAACAAACGGCAAGAACGTCGGAGCCGAAGGAATTTTTCATTTTAATATCTTCTTCGTCGAAGAGAAAAGCACGCGCGCCCGGGAGGGTTTCTTTTTGGTCTTCCATTTCCCTTTCTTCAACACTGTTAGGGCTTTTAAGACTGCTATCGCTTTCGTCAGAACCACCACAACCCCCGAAACACAAATACGCCCCGTACGGCGCCGGGTTGGTTTTTCGAAGCACCGCATACAACACCGCGGGGTCTGGCGCGTTTCTTTTTCGATAAAGCTGGTTGGTTAAACACACTTCGTAGGTTTCGCCAGCGTCGATCGCGTTTTGCGATTTTATGATGTCGGAAACGTACTGTTGGCGGTCTCTTCGTGCGGTGAACCCAGCGGCTTGCCAACTCGATTCTGAGACCGTGGTATCACTCGTTTGGTCTTTTGACAACGCATTCGCGCGACGCAACGCTTTCGTGAACGCAAGAGGCGCATCCGAGGAACATTTCAATTCGTCCGTTTCCCGTTCTTCACCACGGGCAGTAGTGTTAATACCCGTATCTGCACCATTCGCGACGCCCCCACCCGCACAATCGAGCACCGCGCGTTCCATGTCCGACATCCACGCCCGTGCCTCGCTCTCCGCGTCGTCAATCGCGACGGTTAGGATTCCCTCCGCCGCTAAACTTGCCGCCGTAGAAAGTCCGTTTCGGTTTTCGTTCTCCGTGACATCGCCGAAATACTTTTGCAAATCCGTTTTCACGTCGTTCACCAGCGCGCATACAAAAACGTCCCCGTTGGTGTGGTCGCACACCAGGAATCGATCGCTTAAAAAGAACGCGGCATCGGGGGTAGGTGCTCTAAGTCTTGGAGCGTGTGACCCGCACTCCTCCCGAACTTCGTACCCGAGGTATCCGACAAAGCCGCCTTGAAACGCAAAAGGGGGCGATTCATTTTCGGATTCAGATTCAGATTCTTGTTGTTGCGTCAGTCCCTCTCCACCTACATCACCTTTCTCTCCTCGTTCCGCGCGTTTAGACGCGCTTTCCGCCCATGACGAGACCCTTGTTGAGGTACCGCACTGCCTTCGAGTTAGGGTTTCATCAAGCCACTGGGTTATTTTGACGTTTCGAGTCACTTTTGTTGACCCGTCTCGTCTCGTGACTTCGAGTTTCCCTCCCTTGAATTCCTCCGGCGCGCCGACGCGGATCGATGTATCTTCAGACTGTTTAATCATACGATCATCATTCTCATCATGAATAGTGTACACCACTCGTCGCCATAAATCGCCTCCAATGCCGCCCATGAACGAAAAACGTGACCTGTGGCATCCTTCAGGAGAAACGGCGGCGGTGGCGGAGTCGAGCCAAAACGTATCCCTCGTCGCTTCCGTAGCCGCAAATCGGGATAAGTCGCGGGTCGAGCTTTCCTCCACCACTCGCCTCTGTGCAAATTCAGGCACTACGGTGCGCCAAAACAGCGTCTCGGACCCTTCTGGGATTTCGTTCAACAAACCGGGAAGCCGCATCCATAATAGTTTCGTGGGACCGTCGTCGTCATCAAACGCGTTAAGTTTCTTTGTATTTGTTTTCATTTCTTCAGAAGACTTTTTGTCACTCTGTTTCGTCTCCGCGACGTTCGCGGGGTCCATACCAGTAGGGACGGTCGTGGTAGGGTCAGGCGCGAACGGAGACGCATCAGCTTTACCGTCCGAATCCCTGTCATCCAACTCTGTCCAAAACCTATCTGAAATATCGCAAAAGTTTCGATAAATAGTCACCCCAAACGGCTCTGAGCAAATACTCTCGGGATGGAACTGCACGCCGTGGTGCGGTTTACTCCTATGTCTAACTGCCATGATTTGACCGCCAGCGCGTTCGGAGGCGATGTTACCCTCGGTCACCCATTGGTTGGGGAACAACCCGTCATTTCCCTCAGACTGACTATCACTACTCGAAGCGGTCCATGCCGATGCTATCAACTCACCGTTAGATTCGCTCAAAGATTTCGCACTCACCGTTAAGGAGTGGTACCTCGTTTGAGTAAACACTGTGGGAACGTTCTCAAACAAGGGGTCAGTCCCATCATGTGTAATCGTAGTCACTCTTCCATGCGTAGGCACATCAGCTCTACTAACCTCGACACCGTTCACCACCGCCAACGCTTGGTGCCCCAAACACACTCCGAAAACAGGCGTCGTGTTCAAGTTTTTTAACAAATCAGTCATGACCCCAACGTCTTGCGCAATACTTGGATTGCCAGGCCCGGGTGACATCACAACCTTTGTGAAGTGCCTGCTTCTGAAGCTATCTTGCAAAGCACTCCAATCGTAGTCGTCGTTCCGTATCACTACCGGCGGCTCGTTTTCGACTCTGCTCATTAGATGAAAAAGATTGTACGTGTACGAATCGTAGTTGTCGACCAATAGCGTTCGGTTTCCAGACCAGCTTGTCCACCCGGAAACAGAACGAAGGATCGTTTCATGACCGCTCTGTGATGTTGTGCCGGTCGTGGTATCGTCCTCCCGCTCGTTCGCATCAAACGCCACATCCCCTGACGACGACGGCGACTCTGTGTCAATCAATGCCATCTGCTCCCCTAATCTCTGCGCGACATCGTCAGCGTTGTTCACCAACCCGGACGCAGCCGCGGCGGCGATCGCTCGTGCCAGCCACTCGTCATCACCCAACGACGTGTCGTCAACGCCCTCGAATACCGGGCCGCGTAGGGGCGCAGCGGGTGGAACCGCCGCGGCAGCCGCTTCGTCGTCCACCGACGTCATCTGTTCTGGAAAACTGTTGGCCATCAGCTTTATTTCGTCAAAGTTTTTTGATTTTCGCTTTTCGCTCTCGGCCAACGATCGACAGACCGCCGCGCGCCCCAGGATGGGCGACGTGCCGGACCCGGCGGCTTTCCTGGCCAGTATTCAAAGAGACCTGAACGGTCTTGTGGATACCGACCGAAGCACGAGAAGACGCGCGTTCGACGTGCTCACGAACAGGTACGGGAGATCGTGATGACAGTTTGACTTTCTGACGGTTCGTGAGGAAGATCTCTCGACGAACGAACGAATGAATGATCGACAGTACCACACTCAGTACAGAGTCGCTGACCTTCCCTTCTCAAACATCACGTCCCCGTGTGGCACTTCGCACTCCTATCAACCCAACCCCTCACTCCCTATCAACAGGCTGTTCGTCGGCGACGCTGCGAAGCCCAAACCCGACGTGAACGTGCTTGATTCAATCGCACCGCAAATCTTTCCATCGATCTTAAGAGGCCTGAAAGACCCCGTGGAAAAGGTCCGCGAGAAGTGCGTAGGGTTGCTTCAGCAGTACGTGTCGGTTCTGGGAAGGGATGCCTCCACCAGCTCACGGTTAATACCTGTTCTGAAGACGTTAGTGCCGTCCTTGGTGCAAATAGCAGGCGCAGGTTCGGGCGAAGAGCCGAGCGAGGAAATTCGTTTAGAAGTTCTTCGACTAGTTTCTGAGATAGTCAAGTTCGCGCGCGGCGCAATTGCGTCGTACGCCGACGAGCTCACAAACATCCTGACCTTCTCCGTGAACGACCAGTACCACGAAGTGAAAAAAACGGTGCACGGGGCGGTGCGGGAGCTGGTCAAAGCACTGAGTTTTGGTAATAGGGAGACTAGCAACTCCGCACTACTCAAACACCAGGCGGGAAAGATCCTCGCTTCGCTTTTGCCCGACGCGCAGCACAGACACTCGGAGGTGAGAAAAACTTGTTTACGAGCAGTGTCATCGGTCACGCCGTTTTGCACCTCCACCGAAATCTCGGAAATCCTAACCCCTGGGATTCGGTGCATGTGCTTTGACAGGACACCAGGGGTGCGGAGTGCGTTTCACACTGAGTTGAAACAGTGGATGGTGATGGGCGGAGGGATGGATGGTAGTGGTGAAAGAAATGGTCTTGACGAAAACGAAAATGCTGAAACGGACGTCGCGATGAGCGATGCGGAAGGCACCGAAGGTAACAATGACAACAATAGTTCCGAACAATGCCTCCTCCCTCACGCCGTCAACCTGCTCCCCATGCTCCTCACCGGCATCGCGGACGAAGTCGAGGCGAACGCGCAAAACGCGTTGCGACTGGTGGAGGAAGTCGGGGCGGCGAATGACGAGGCGCTGAGGAAACGGTTTGGGGATGCGATTCTTTTGGAAGCTAATTCTTCTTCTGAAGAATCTGACATCGCGTCCGCCGCGAGACAAGTACTTCCTTTCCCTTTCTCGGGACCGGAAAATTTCCCGACCAACGCGTCGAGACGGTTAATAAGGTCGTCACTACCCACCCTACTCCCGCACGCGATTTCCGAAACTAGGGAGTGGACGTCCGTGCGGCGAAACGTCGGGGCAGGGTTACTTGGAACTGTTTCTGTTTTCGGCAGAAGTTCAATTTGCGAAAGTACTTTTCTGCCGAAAATTATCCACGCGTTGGAAGACGCGGTGGTGGATGAAGACACAGACACCGCGGAAAGAATTATACTGTGCGCCAAGATTATAGGGGCATACAGTCACAATGCAAACACAACATGGATTCCGATACTTCAAGACTCGATAACCGGTGACGGATTTAAAGTGAGCGACGGAAAACGCGCGGCGTCGTTGGTTATTTTGGCCGCGATTGTTTTTGGGAGCTCGAGGTTTACGCTTGACGGAGAGAGCGTGTTGAAACTTTCGCAAGCGCTGTCACATGGAACCGTTTTAGGGTGTGACCACACGGCTGTTCGTGCGCAGTGTTTAACCGCTACCGTCAACCTGATCAAAGTCGCGGCGCAGTCTGGAGCGCTGAAAGATAGCGACTCGGTGGACAGCCAGTCGGGGAAAAACGCATCGAGCGCGAATCTGTTCCGCGTGCTCCTTCAGATGCGCGCCGCGGAGTCGCCGGAAGCTTCCGATACAGGAACTTCAAGTGGCGACGGTTCCATCGCCCCTGGGGCATTGCCTCCCAAGAGCGCATCACAAGCGGCGTACGCTATGGAGTCACTAGCAGTGGCCTGCGGGTTTGAATCGGTCGACGAGTTGTACAAGAGACACGCTGACGAGGCTTTAAAAAACGCATTGAGTGAGTCAAAAAATTGGACCTCGCCCAACCCTTCGCAACGCACTTTCTGCGCCTTCGTGCTTGACGCGCCGTGTTCCGTGTTTGATACCGACACAGCCGTGTGTTCAAAGGCTGTTCAAGTGTTTGAAAGCGTGAGTCACCAGGCAAACGACCCAGTTGTCAGGGTCGCTTTGTTGAGAACCTTGGACGCGGCGTTTGAAGACGACGGCGAAGATATTCCCGAAATTGATTCGAAAATGAACCGCGGTGCCGCGTTGGTCGGGGGCGACGACGCCCGCGCTGTTGCCTTGATAAGAAACGTCGTGTTGGAGTCTCTTGTTTGGAAAGCAGGTGCCACCGCTGCCGCCGCGAGATACGCCGCTATTGTATGTTTAGGGACCATGTTGAGGGGCAGTTTGGGTAACAATTCGCAGACTACCAACGCACTGCCAATTACGCAAAGCGCGTTATTCGCGGTGATGAAGGAAAACAACTCCTCGTTGCTCCCGTCAATTTTCAGCGCCATGGAGGAGGACTACTACGCTGAAACTCGACGCGCGGCGTGTTACGCGTTGCGAGGCGTCCTGGCGACGGTTGGCATCCCGATAGGCGACGAAAGACGCCGTTCCATCTACCCTGAATTGTTGAAACGTATGGATGACAGTCGGGACGATATTCGAATCGCTGCTTCTAAATGTGTCGAGACGTTTTTCGAAAGATGCGTCTTCCCCGACTGGGACTCAACAAACTGTTTGTATTTGCTGAAGCCGTTCGTGGTGCACATGGACGACGGGGATGAGGGGGTGCGGGATGCGGTTTTACGTGCGGTGCTGGCGGCGGCGAAAGTGAAGCCTGAGGTTGTAGTGGAGGTGCTGACGCCGGCGTTGGAGCAGCACAGGTGTGTCGCGCACGTCCAGAAAGGGTTGGAAGCGGCTAGGGGGAAGTGATAGTAGTCGAGTCGAAATTTGACGTAAAAAATTAGAGCCAAACTTTTGGCTTTACTTCCCGAATCCGTATTGCTCTCTGTATGCACCTTGAATGGTGAAGGGTTCTTGCTTGATCTCGGGCGAACTCTCCTGTTCGCGCTTGACTCGCTTCGAGCTCGGCGGGTCCGCGCGTGCCGCACCGCGCACTTGTATTTCAGCTTGTCGTGGGGGCAGGGCTTGCACTTCACGCAGCTTTGTTTCAGCTTGCCGTGAGGGCAGGGGTTGCACTCAGCGCAGTTGCTTTTCAGCTTGCCGTGCGGGCAGGGTGTGCACACCACGCAATTGTGCTTCTCCTTTCCGTGCGTGCATCGCTTACTTCGTACCCCCATTATTCACCTCCGCGCGCACTTGCGTCTGCGCTTCGCGAGCCACGTGGGAATACCTGAGTCATAGCTTTGAGGTGACGTCGTTCGTTCCCAGAAACCTGACTCGATCATTCCGATGCGATGGAATGAATATAACGCCTGCCCGCCTCCTCGGAACAACCCCAACGAAAACGCCCGGCACGTCGCGTCCCACGCGACACAACACACCGCGCGTGTGCGTGTCATAAATTCAGCACCGTCGCATTCGAGTCCAGTACAGACAATAGTACCTTCGTACCGAACACCAACGCGTCCGCGGTTCCGTGTCGACCCGTCAGTTCGCCACTCGATCGATCCCAATCGCCCTCGGTCCGTCACGTCTAATATAAAAAACCAAGATCCCCATCACCCAAAATGGCCATGGAGGTCAACTACGAGGAGTACTCCTCCACGAGTTCCTCGAAGCACCACGGCTGGAAGGTAGAAATCTCACGACGACATCAAGAGCGGCAAGAGATGGAGGCATTGGAGGAGGAAATCGCGAACAAATACGCGCGCATTGATTGCGGATTGAGCGTCGGGGATTTAACCTGTCCGCGGTCGGTTAAATTGATTAAGGAGATGGACCGGCTGAGGATTGGGCCCAGCTCCGAACCACGGTACGTCACTTACCCTGAGTTACAAGGGCTTTGCGACAGTGATACCGTACCGTCCACGGTTCAGATGCTCGAAAATGCATCCGATAAAAGTGCTGAGGACTCCAATACGAATCAATCGCGTCGTCATCTGGAGAAGGTAAAAGATTCACAAAAAACCACCGCTCGACGTTTGGTAACCGAGAAACTCATCGCGTCTATGCCCTTGGTTCGCGTCGGTGGTGCTGGTAAATTAGATGGCCAAAACACTTTACACGAAGCACCGCTCACTGGGTCCACAACCTTAGCGGACGGAACCGCGGTGGTGCTGGCGAGCGATATGTCCAGGAGCATGACGGAGCTTAGCAAGCAGACTTCATCGCTCACCCTGGGATCCAATACCTCAGCACTACAAACAAGACCAGAACGCTTGGTGCAGTACGACATGACCATCGGCGTGGACCCGAAGAAAGCGCCTACGGATGCGGAGCTTGATGCCGAAAAAATCGACGACACAGGGCAAGTCTCTGACGTCGCGTACAGGGACCTGGAACAACTGGATTAAACTTGTTGTGAGTGTTTGAGTTTGTCATCGTCAGACTGTTTGCCTTGTCGCTATACCTCTACTCAATGATATGTGCTGTCTAATAAAATTCCAATCTACCTACCACTACTACTACTACCTACTACCTATGCCATGACGCATTACTGTAACGTATTACGTTCTTTTCCACCTACCACCCACTCTACCACCCGTTGGCGTCATTCGTTTCGCCGTCGCCATTATTATCATCGTCTTCTTCAGATTTCTCGTGTGTCACCCCCGGCGCGGTTTGCATGTGCTTGCTGATCGGCGCGGGCGGTGGCGACGGCGGCTCGGGGTGCGCGGGATAGTTAATCACATCATCAGGGTGGATGTCATCCTCGGGGCCGACCAAGGAATAATCACCGGAAGTGTTTGACTTGGTAGACGCGCGATCGTCATCTTCCCAGTGTTCTGGGAACTCAGATCCTTTCCCAGACTGTTTACCCGTGCCTTCCTCTTTCCCATACCCCACCCCATGCCGCCTGGTTGACCTCGTCAATCGTGTCAGCCCCGTAACTGGGTCGTGCTTCCCGTGCGCCTCGACGAAGCCGGTTAAGTCGGCTTTCTGAACATGAGGGCGGACCAAGCCGTGCACCCGACTTGGTACCGTGAAGTCAAACGCATCTTTCCCGCCGTGTACGTCTCTCCACCGCACGCCGAAAAACACCCCGAGCAGCACCAGGCATAGAACGCACCTTGTAGCGCCGCAAAAACCCCGGGAGGGCCGGGGCGACATGGGTGAAGCGGGGCGGCAACTGAGGCGAAGGTAGCGACGGCGAGTACCTTTGTTGAATTTGAGAGCAGTCCAACCTTTCCAACACACCAACAGAACCGGGAATCTCGGTCGATGCTGCCTCGTCAAATCTCGGTTTAAATTTGCCACATCGACGTTTTTTTAATTTTTGGCCACGGCACCCTTCGCGTCGACGAGACGAATCGAAGCGTCGGTTGCATCGCGCGCGCGTCCAGCAGGGCCCAGAGTTTCGCGCGCATGAACGGCGCATTTGTGGTGTTTGCGAATACGTGCTTCCGATAAGGATTGTTGTAGGGTTGAGTGTTGCGTGCTAACGGTTAACTAGTGGGTGCTCGCACGTGGGCCATCAAGGACCTGCAGCATCCGAGATAAGCGGATACTGTTGTTGACGTCGACGTCGCGCAGTCCGAGGGAAGAAGACAGATAATCCTGAGACGATGTCCACGGATGGCGCCACCACCGGGGAAGGGGAAGTGCGCACGCTTTGGATCGGGGACTTGGTACGTATTGAGGGTTGGCTTGCCATCGAACGGGCAGTAGTCACGACCCAGACGCACGACGCATCGATGCGTCATCGTGCTCGGCACGTGACGATATTTCGACGGGCACGCTTTTTTAGCATCGGACTGTGAACTCGCGCGTGCATACCCTCAAGTGTCTCGCGACATTCCTGAGTAACAACCCCACGGTCGCTCGCATGCACGGCTGTGCATCTAAATCATCGTGACTAATCACGCACACACCAACCACTCTTCTCCACAGGGCTACTGGGTCACGGAACACTACCTCTGCGTGTGTTTCGCAAACTTCGGTGAGTGATGAATGACACGTCGACGGTTTTGAAGCGTTTTTCGATTTTCGTTTCTGGAAGTCTATTTTTTCAACGGGATGAACGAAGCGCACGTTACACATCCACACTAACAACGCACACAAACCCTAATTACTAAACCCTAACCCTGCCCTAAACCCTGACCCTAACAGCGCCTCACGTCACGTCCGCGAAAATAATCCGCAACAAGCACACCGGGTACAGTGAGGGGTACGGGTTTATAGAATTCACCGATCGCGCCAACGCGGAGTTCGCGCTGCGCAAGATGAACGGCGTCGCGATGCCGAACACGAACGGACAGCGGTTCCGTTTGAACTGGGCGAGTTTCGGCGTCGGCACGGTTCGAGGATCGCCAGTGAAAAACAGGGGTACCTTCCTTGGCGCTGACCCGAATGGAGACCAACACGTGGCGGACTCCTCGAATGACGGTTCCTCGCGTGCTGAAAACGCGAATGACAATAAAAAAACCGGCGAGCACAGCGCGTTCGTGGGTGACCTTCCCCCGGAGGTGAACGACTTTGCGCTACAAGAGGTGTTCACGGCGAGGTATAAATCAGTGAGAAATGCTAGAGTTGTGACAGACCCACGCACGGGCCGATCGAAGGGGTTTGGATTCGTAAGATTTGGCAAGAAAGACGACCGCGATAAAGCGATGACGGAGATGAATGGCGTGAAGTGCGGATCGAGGACGATGCGCATCTCGTTAGCGGTCCCGCGGAAGAATCAAACCGGTGAGTCCGTGTTGAATAAATACGGGCCAGATGTAACACCATCGGGCATGTCCACACCTTCCGCGTATGGCGTGCAGACACCTGTAAACGACCAGTCGCCAGAGCGGGACGGCCGCGAGTCGAGCGGGTCGCAAAGTGAGTCGCGCGTTGACGGATCCGAAAGTAATAATTCTCAATCCAACACAGAGTCGTCCATCCCCCCCCCCGCCACGGGGTTCGTGGGCGGCATAGATCCCAGTGTCAGGGAGCACGACTTGCGGGAAAAGTTTTCCGAGTTCGGCAAACTGACTTATGTTAAAATCCCAAAGGGCAAGGGGTGCGGGTTCGTGCAGTTTGTGGAACGGGGGACCGCGGAGCAAGCGATTGAAAAGTTAAACGGCGTCAAGGTTGGGATGAGCGGGTGTAAAATGCGCGTGTCATGGGTGCGGAGCAATACAAGAGATACCTCTGATAGACTAAATGCACACATACACGACATGCACGGCATGCACGGAGCGCAGTTCTATCCTCAGCAGTACGGTAATCTAGGGTACCCTATGGGCAGCCCGCTCGGGATGGATTATAGCGGGTTGGCGCATCCCGCATTGTATTATCCCGCGCCGGGAGGGGGCTTCATGATGCAGGGAGGTGGGTGGGTGCCAGGTGGTGTGCCTACGGGTGGCGTGCTTGCAGGAGAAGACTCCGGACAGTGGGAAGCGCAGATGGCTTTGGCGCAGCGCATGCAGTATGAGCAGTACGCAGCGGCGATGGGCGCTTCTCAAATGGCGCCGGAGTACCACCCGGCGGCGTATGGACAGCAGTCTGTTATCCATGCAGAACCTCGGTTCACACCCAACGGGCCGTCGCCGCCGCCGCCGCCAACACCCAGTGGTGTCCCGAAGCACGCGCCTCACGCGGGGGGAGGCGCGGCGGCTTGACAGTGATAGGAGTAAGGGATGACAAGTCGAGAAGAGGTAGCGTCGACACGCTGAAACTCCAACATTACTCAATAAATAGCAGTCAGAAAAACTCACTCCCTTACACCGCTCCCGCTTGCCCCACCTGAATCACGACGTACACGGTTGTGGCCAACACTCCAACTAGCACCAATCCAAGAAACGGCCCGCCCAACACCTCCACCGGCTGTTCCTCCGCGGTTTCGACGTACCCTTTGTCGAGGTATTCGCCTTTAGCGAAAATGTTTTCGCCGAAGAATCCGCCTTTCGTACCGCCAACCTTGCGCTGCAACGCGTTGTATTGTTCGCGGCTCATCTGTTCGCCTTTGCCCATACGTTTCGCGGCTTTCAATAGCCCTCTGTCAGCCTCGATGTCTTCTTCAAAGTTAACAGCACTCAACGCGTTGAACATGAACAAAGAGACGCCCCCTTTCTCCTTGGCTTCAAACTTTTTCTTGGTCATCTCCCTTTGCTTTCGGACTCGCGCGTACGCATCAGTCATGGTCTCCTGCGGGACGTACTCCACGTCTCTGACTTGTTGCTGCTGCTGTTGAGGCGCTTTCTTGGACCCGAAAAGCTTGGCGAAGCCTTTTGGCTCCGGGGGGGGAGGGGGAGGAGGCGCCGGGGGTTCCTTCTTCCAGAACGCCTTGGTCGTAGATTGCTTGCGTGATTGCGACGCGTTTCGCTTGGTGCTGTTGCGAAGCAAAGCGGTTCCGTTTCCAATCGCGGAAACCGCGGAGAACGTGACATGCGCGGACATGACCATGTGTGTGTTGCTTGAACGCGACTAAAGCGGGTGTGATCGGTCTGAGCGAGCGCGTGGAAACGCGTGCGGCGTGTGTCTCAGGGTGGAAAATGTGCGTCGCATTTTTGCTGTGCGTTCCACGCGATGGACGCTGAAATGTTGTATTTCACGATTTTGAAGACTGGATGCGCGCCTTCACCGCCTCGTGGAAACGGATGAGGACGTCGTGACACGTCACGCTTCCGGCTCGTCCAACGCCACTTGTCAAGACATTTGTGGCGTGATTGCCGACCCTCAACCATCATTCACGAATCTCGCTTCCGTCGTCGTTCAACTTCACCATGGCCTTCGCTGTCTCCGCCTCCGCCGTCGGGCGCGTCGCCTTCCTCGGCGGCAACTCCAACCTGCGCGCCTCCACGCCTAAGGGCCCCCGGTCCACCGGCCGCGCCCAGGTCACCACCCAGGCGTTCTTCAACTTCGGCGGCGTCAAGCAACCCGCTGGTGTTGCGATGGTGTGCCGCGACTGCGGGTACGTGTACAGGGGCATGGACTTCAACGACTTACCTAAAGACTACAAGTGCCCTCCGTGCGGGTCAGGTAAGAACGCATTCAGGCCGGAGAAGAAAGCGGACTTTGTGAAGGATGGGTTCAACGCGCCTGGGGCTCGTGCCGCGAAGCGCGAAAACCAAGCCGCGTTCCGCGCCAAGAGAGCCGCGGCAAGGAAAAAGGCGGAGATGGATGCCAAGAAGAGAAAATAAGCTGCGTGAGGCATGCATGTGACACAACTGTGTGAGACGTAACGAAAGCGTCCTTGTTGAAGGGTAGGGTAAGACACGCTCGCCGATGTGTCGCAAGCGAAGGGCACGAGATGATCGCGAAATTGCCAAGATCCGACATAATAAAATCGAAGAGACGAGAAACCATAACATGAAGACGAGTGCTCGCGGGAGTCGATTTTAACACGAATGAAACAACATCTAAACCTACTTCACCCCAAGCCTGCGCATCACGGCATCCACTCGGCGAAGGGTCCTACGCTCGCCCGTTTCTTGACACGCTGTTTTTATCGCGAGCGCCAACGAGAAAAGCTTTTGTTGAGATTTCTGGTCGAGATTTTTCTCATCGCCATCGCCATTCTCGCCATCGCCAAACCCATCAAGCAGCGCCGCACCCGCGCGAAGCACCACCGCCTTCCCCACGCAACCGATGTTTTCATCAGTAAGAGCGGCTTTGATTAACGATTCAAAAGCACTTGATGCACTCGCCACAGCTTTCCGTACAGACTGTTTGCCAATAGCCCCAACCGGCACTCTTTGAATAAACTGCGTTAAAAAACCCTCCACCGCGCGTTGCGTTTGCGGCGTTTCGGGAGTAGTTGACAGAGCAATTACCCAGCGGTGTGGGGCGAGTAACGTGGTCATACAAGCCGGCAGTAGGTTTGATTCGTAGTCATTAGTACCGTCCTCCCCTACCCGTAGTTTCAATAGCACCAGTAACACAGCGTCCGCGGCGGAATGTAACTCGGAGTCTCGAGAGATCGATTTGCTCTCGAGGACCGACCCGACGCTCTTCTCAGGACCCCCAGAAAACAGCGCCACTACGAGCGCGTCGAGTAAGGATTGAACGGTACCTTTTGCATTTTTTTCGAATGTCACGCAAGTCGTGTTGTCGTTGGTGTTGATCAGAAGCGCATCGCGCAACTTTTGACTGGAGAGGAGAACTTGGTGCAAATCGTTTGAGTTTTGCGTCACGGCTGCGCACGCGGCTTCTATCGACGACGAGGCGTTCGAAACGTTCGAAATATTCGCAGACACCTCCGGAACCTCATTTTCTTTCACAGCTTCCTCAACAACCGGAAGCGTCATTAAACTCCGTTCCAGCTTCACGATTTCCCTGAATTTCAAGAGCGCGGTTTTCAGGGTACGACGTGCTTCGGATTGAATCATCGCGTGGAGCGCGAACGGTAACGTTCGGCGCACGCGGTCGGCGGTGGCGATTCGCGCGGCGTCGGCGGCGGCGGCACAAGCGGCCGAGGCGACAACTTTTTTTTGCGCCCCGTCATTCATCTCGCCATCCAACTCCCCAACACCGTGTACGTCCAGCAGCGCGGACGTGGCTTCCATGGCTCGTTTCGCGGCGTCGTCCGCGGCTCGCTTCGATGCGCTTGGAAGCGCTTCTCTCGCCGCGACCATCGCCGCACGTTCCACGGCGTCTTCCAACGAAGGCGTCCACGCGTCTTCGGGCGAGCAGTTTTGCGGCGCGACTTGAGCGGCAGTTTGCGCCGCTGCCGACGTCGCCTCACTCGCCCTTTTCGCCGCCGTAACCGCGCTCGATGCGCACTCCAAATCCGCCGCCGCAACCGATGCGGAGTCTACCACGAAATCCACCACTCTGCAGATCGCGGGCCGTCTTGCGAGGAAAGCTCGCTGTAAAAGACGATCCACGGCTTGGGTGTTTTTGGTTTTTTTGAGAAGACCACTGGAACTTTCTTCTTTTGTCTCCACGCTCTTGACCTCAGCGGAAGGTAGTCCCACACTAGTCGGTACGATTCTGGAGACTTTCTTCTTCTCAACCTGGTCTGGTTCCACGATCCTGCTCGCGATGACCCTTCGCGGCGCGGTGCTTCCTGATGGCGTCTTGTCAACGTGACTGGCTGGCTCCACCGTTTTCGGAGTGGAAGGCTCGGCGTGCGCACTTTGCGCAGCCGGCATTGACGGAATCGTTTTCTTTTGCGGAGACACATGCGCTTGCGTTCCCAAAGCAGGTTCTGTGAAGGTAGAAGGAAACCCGCTGGTCCGGACATCCCCAGCGACCCTTAACAAGTTAGTCGCGGCAACGTCCACGTCGGGACACGCCCATTCCAGGTACCGCCGGTCCACCGACCCCCGACTAAAATCAGGAGGCCCCGTTTCAGAAGCCGAAGTCGTTTCGTCTATAGAATCCTCCAGTCCGGTGAGCATACCAAGACTTTTATGCACGTGCCCTGTGTTTACGCCCCAGTGACGCAAAGGGTCAACATAAGAGGAATCTGTTGTGTCGCTATCTTCTCCGACTAATTGCCCATACGCGTACCACCGCGGGTCGCGCCTCGTCGCTGGGAGCTGGGCGAGCGCCGCTAAAGGCGGCCATGCGGTATTTGTCAAAACGCCCCCGCTGCGTAATGTTTCTTGCTGACAGAAAGTTACCCTAGCAGCGGGGGTAGTGGGTGCTTTGATTGACAACCCGTTAGAAAGCACGGAGCGAAGCGCGAGCTGAGGCGCGCCGAAGGTGACTTTACTTTTTTGACTCGCGAAGGTGTCGCCGTCAGAGTCTTTGCCAGAGTCTTGAACCGGAGTACCTCTGTCGGGGCACAACGCTGGCGACCTCAACACCGCTCGTAAAATCGACAGGGGTTCCAAGTGACAGCTGGCCGTCGCCGCTTCCGCGTCCCAGGGAAGGAATCGCAAGAAGGATAACACCCACGGCGCGGTTAACAGCAGACACCCGTTTTTAATCGACCGTTTTAATGCGTTAGCGCAGTCGACGCCGGCTGGGGGCGCCAGCGCCGCCGCGCTCGTCACCCCCGCGCCCGCCGCGCCTGATCCGAACACAAGCACGCCTATGACACCCGCGACCGCTTTTAAGGCTAAAGCGCGCTCGGTGATTCCACCGGATAAAAATACCGTGGTGTCGGGGAATTTGGTAATTAATTTACCCTTCCTCCGACGACTTCTTCCCGATTTGCGATCGTCGGGCGACGGCACCACTCCGCCCGGCGAAAGCGTCAGCGGAAGTGTTGTCGTGTTTCCGTCGCCCGGTTGAGACACTTTAACGCCACCGGAGTCATAGTGTTCTGCAGTGTCAGTATCTGAGTCACTCTCTGCTTCATCATCGTCACCGTCATCGTCTCCGACTGAATGCCCACTGGCGTTCGGGTCCAAGTGGTGCAGCGCGTTTACCAAAGACCGCAACAGCGCTTGCGCTAACCGGTGCGAATCGCACGTTTCGATTAACCGAACGATCGGTCTTTGCGCGCTCGGGAACAACACCGCGAAAGATGCGCCCGTGTTTTGTGCCGGTGTACTACCCGGTCCGGTCGATGGTCGGTCAAACCCACTCGTCGTGACGCCGCCTCTTCCTCTTCCTCGACCGCGATCGCCTCCGGTGTTGGGTTGACTTGCAGTACCTGCGCTGTTTGCGTCACCTTGCATGGTGGACGCCTTCGCGCCTTCCCCCGTGAGCCGTTTGTGCAGCTTCGATAGGCGTCCTGGAGCAACCACGGACGAGAGCTCCGCATCGTGCTCACCAGCCACCGCTGCTCTGCATAATCTTTGGACTAATAGCTCAGCGAACCACCTGGTGTTTTCAGTGGAAACGCTTTGAAGCAACGATCTCGACGCATTGAACGACGAATCAGAAGAGTCAGGGTAATTGTCCCGGTGACCGCGACCGCCTGTACTTCTTCCCGTAGGAGGATGCCTACCACCAGAAACACCACCACCCCCTCCCCCACCGTCACTCGCGAGTTGCCGCAGCCGCGTGTATAAATGGTCTCTACTTTTCTCCCGGTTGCGGTACGCTCTTTCTGTGTTCGCCGCGCCACCGAAACCAGACCCGGAGCCGGGGATGCCGCCCCCGTCGAGGTGAGACGGATCATGACCCGCGGCGTTGAGAAAGTTGAACGTCGTTCCAGATTCCTGTGAAGTGCTTGGGTCACTTCCACCACTCCTATCTTCATTGTTCCCATTCCTTTGCTCCATCAACGAAGACCGCCGCGTAACTCCCAACTCAAAAACCAGTTGCGAGTGACACTTCGGGGCGAACCGTTTCAGTGACACGGACGACGCTAAGCCGGCCAGCAAACGCTCGCCAACCCCGAATGGAACCGAACCGCAGTGCTCAATCACGAACGCAGCGTACCGCCTAGCAGCCGGGGCGTGGGTGATGGTTGATGCGCATTTTGAAGTATAACCTTCCCTATCAACCACCACTACCTCCAATGAGATCGAAAGTAAGTTTCCCAAGAACGCAACCTCGGGGGCTAGATCCGGAGGGATCCCGAAACGCAGAACTTGCGCGTGTAATGTGGCTAACCGGGTTTGAGCATCTGTCAACTCGTAACTAGATTCTGGTTTCATTGCGGACTCAAACTCCGCTTCGGATCGGGCATCCTGCGCTGACGCGGGGAAAGATGTTTCGGATGCATCGAAAAACGAAGCGTTTACATCTTTCTGTTTCTTCGTTGAGCTGCCGGGAAACTCCAAAGTGTCGTCCCTTCGCAACGGAGGCGCGTTCAGTTTACCCAGACTTGGCGATGTATATAGAACTGCAGTGACGCGTCTCGGGGTGGTCTTATCTCCGCCCGGTGTGCTCGGCAAGGTGATATTTTCTGAAGGCAACACAGGTTGTGTACTTTGCGGTACTGCGGTGGAAGACGATGCCGTAGACGTCGGCTGAATACGCTTCTTGGTTGGCGCCGGTTTAGTCACGGTTCCATACCCTCCCGATCCGCCTTGGCCGTCCAGCCGTCGCCGTGCCCCGCCCAACTTCGGGAACTGGGATTCGTCCGTAATGCCGATGGACGACGCGTTGAGACGAGAATCTGTCTTCGGCGCGGCGGCGTTATTATTATTTGCACGCGAGTCATCGATTGCGGCTACAAACGGAGACACCGCTGGAGTGGTACCGGAAGGGTTAACATTCACAGCCAGAGCTTTCTCCGCCTTTTGTCGCGCCACTGCCGCTTTCAAAACCCCACCGCACGCCTCACGCGCGGTCCGCAGAACCTCCGCCGCGAACGCACCTTTCGTGGAGAATCCCAGCCGTGAAATGAATTCAGGCGGGGCGTCGTTTTGTTTGTCGGTGTCATCACGGGATGACCTGCGCAACCAGTCCAGCACTAGGTCCAGGGATTGCGCTTCATCCTGTTGGGGTGAAAGAAAACAGTGAAGTGTGTCAGTGCATGAATTACGTGTTCCGTGCGCACGGACGATACGTGCGTCGATGAAGAAGCACAGGTGGTTCACCGCGTTCGAACCTCGGACGCATCTCGTAGGCACTCCAACGCGACCGATCGATGTAGCGCGCGCACGACCAATCGCAGGTCGTATGAGCAAACAGTCCGAACTCGACCAGGAACACACGTATCACGGGTGTACGCACCTCGAGCAAAGCGTCCATCGCTGCGGACGGTCAAGCAGCGACGCCGCGTTCCCCGCGGCGCCCTCCGCGCGCGCGGAGCGACTGATTTGAACGAGACAAACTCAAAAAGATGAGAAAGGTGCCCACCACATTTGCTTTTTTCACTTCGCGGTGCGTTCGCGGGTCACGATGGCGATGCGCGCCAAGCGAGGCGCGAACTTCGCGCAAAACGCGGTGCCGTTCTTCGCGTTCATGGTGGGCGGGTCTTATGGAATTAGCGTGCTGTTACAGGTGGGTTTTTGTGGCGATGCAGGGCAAGAGTAGTGGCGTGAAAACAACACAATCGTTGTTTTGCGCTGAGATCCATCTGAACCGAACACAACCAACTCACTCACCCTCATTTCTTCACCTCAAACCCCCACAGGGCCGCAACGACGTGCGCGATGCCAAAGCCGACGTCACGGATATGCGCGCGCCGTCAAAAACCCAAAAAGTGCGGTCCATGAACAGGGCGTTCGACCTGGATGAGGAAAACGAGGTAACTATTTTTGAGACTCTTTTTCTTTTAGATTTGACATTTTTGTTTCGACCCTACTGACGCGTCCCCTTCTCCACAGAAAACCGTGCAGTCTCTAGGCGGCTTGGAGAGAGACATAACGATGGTCCCAGTGCCTCGGCCATGGGAGGAACCGGGGGCGAAGCGACGGCGGTTTTTTAGGAGGATTAAAACGTGGTGGGGGAGCGGGAATGGGTGACACGTTATTTTTAATAAAATTCCAAGTGTCTCGTCAACTTTCGTAGGTCAAAATCTCCGGTCAAAATCTCCGGTCAAAATCTCACAGACGCGTGCACTGGGTGGCGTGGGCAAGAGTGGCGTGTCGGGCTCAAACGCGTGATGAGCAACATACCTGATATGGAGGCTGCGCTGGCGGATATGGCACGTGAGATGACGAGCGCGCAGAATCTGGCGGATGAGATTCAGCGCGCTGCGCAGGGAGGTTCGCCCCCGGTCATTCGCGGTTCCGGCCCCTCGCCTTCGCCCCCTCCGGTGCGACAACCCCAAGGGGGGCGCGGCGCTCGGGGTTCTCGTGACGGTTCTCACAAGTCGCACTGGTTGTTACTCATCGGGATTCTAGTCGGCGTCTCCGTGTCGAACGCGGTGCACTACGTACCGACGAACGATGGGTCGCTAGATGGCAGTGTCGGTGCTCGGAGTTTGCCCAATCCTTTTCCAGGATTGAGTTCATTCGCGAGCTACGTCAACCCGTTAGGGGTACGGGACCCAGAGGCCAAAACCGTCGGTCAACCTCACGACTCCTACCCCGGGTTAGGGTTCAAGTCCACCGACACGAGCGGTAAGTGTTCGCAACAGATAGTTCTCGATGCGGACTCGAAAGCAATTAAAAAGAATGCGAAGAAAGGATTTTCAGATTCAGTAGAAAAGATGTTTCCCACCGTCGTGACGTGCGCGTTATTATGTTTAATATTTCCAATGCGCAAGTGGCACCTCGGGTGGTTCCTTTGCGGGACGGTTTTAGTCATCACCCTAGCGTTAACGAGTAACGTCGCGTTAAGAACCGCTTTAGAGACGCAAGAATTCCGAATGAAAGACGTCCTGTTTAAAAGCTTTTCAGGTAAGATGAATTACAAGGTAACCACCGACAAAAAGCGCACCACCTTCGACGTCTCCTCCTTCACCTTCGGCAAGGTGTTCGGGCACATAGAGGGAGATGGACGTGAGTTAGCTGGTGTCGGGCACGATATGCCTGATATTCACGCCTATGGGCTTTCAGTCATAAAAAAGGAAACCAACTCGTTCAAACGGTGGCGGGATGGAAAAAACTTTCAGACGAAAATGAGTCGCGCTGCTGATTTGTTGGGCCTGACTAATTGCCCGCGGATACGGATCGTGCGGGATTTATTGATCGGTAATGGGGCGGTGGCTAATTTAGTCGGTGTAGGGGAGTTTCAAGAGGTTTGGACGAAGGATAGTGTTGGGGTTAAGGCTGAGTCAACTCAAAGCGCTAAATCTCTAAAAATGAGCATAAAAGTGTTGCCGTTGCTTTTGTTTCTTACATGCCCCGGGTGCGTTCTTACGTTGCGCTCGCACGAGCTGTGGGGGTTGGAAAACGGCGGCGGGTTTACAGGGGTTTTCTTCGGATTCGCGCTCACCGCGATGTGGTGCCAAGGAGCTTTAGAATTATACTCGCGGTGGCGGGACTGCCCCAAGCGGCTGCGCCTTAGGAGAGTTCGAGCCAGAGAAAGACTTCGAAACAACCCAGCTGACGCAACATCAATGCCCACGACTTTTCAAGTTTTCAAATCAATCGCGCTGGAGCTTTTCTACACGATCCGCGACTTCAACAAAACCGCGGCGTTCCGTATTTGGATATCACGAGGTGTTTATCCCGGAATAGCGCGAGCGGTGATGCTGGAACTTTTGGGGCTCATATTAAGCGTGACTCGCTTCAAGTACTTCCCGCATCCAATCGCTGAGGGTTTGAGGAAGTTCGTGTTGGTGCTTGGAGGGGTGTTTTTACCCGGGTTTCGGGTTGTGTACAGAGCTTGGTACGTTACGAGCACAGCCAGAGGCAGCCGAAGGTGGCTGGACATCCAACAGGAGATCCACGCTCGACGAGGCCGGGAATTCGACCCCGCCTGGGGGTTCGGGTTCGGCGAAGCTGATACGAGAAATGTCCCCCCGACCGCGCTGGAGCGTTTAGACGCGCAGCGCAACGTTTTGCTGGACTCAGACGATGAGCGGGACGATGACGCAAATGTAGACCAGGGTGTTGCGTTCGACCGTAATTTCGCGATTGATGAAACTGGGGTGTTTGAAAACACGCGCGACAGAGCAAACAGTCTGGTTCGGATCCGGCGTGCTTCGCTGGACGTTTTGGCGGATGAAACCACGCGCGTCGCGACGACGGTTACGATGGTTAATAATACCGGCACTAATACTAACAGAGCAAACAGTCAGGGTCAAGTACGAAACGGTTCCGGTAACGGCTCCAGTAGTAGCCACGGTAGCAGCCACTCTCCGCACTGGCCCGCGCCCGTGCAAATCCCTGACTGGCTTGATGAGGAAACCGCGCCGCTGCACTTCAAGTGTCCTATTACCTTAAGCGTTATTCGAGAACCGGCGGTGACGCCGGCTGGGATTTCGTACGAAAGAACCGCGCTGATGCAGTGGCTGGAGCACCAGCACACGGAGCCGAGCACTAAAAGGAGGTTGAAAAGAAGCCGAGTAGTCCCAAACCTGACCCTGCGGGGAATGATCGAGGACTGGCTCACCGATCAGCGAAACGAACGGCGCGTGAAACAGTTGAAAAAAGCGGAGCGCGCGTTTCGTTTAGAAGAACAGAGCAAACAGTGTTTGGGGAATAAAGGTGTTTCTGAAACTGGTATCGGCTCTGGAGCATCAGCTACTGGTTCCATCGATGCATCTACAGACCCTCTTCTGACCCACTTCGCCACAGGCGCTGCGTCTCGTTTACACCGCCCCGGTTTGCCGAGAACCGCCGCTCATGTTTCCCAAGAAACGCGCGACGAACTACGACAAGCGCGGCAGCGGATGTACGCTGCGCTGAAACGCAGGTCCGCCTCAGGGGTGAGCGCGGAGGAACAGCGTTGGGCTGATTTTTCAGCCAGGCGTGTAAAATTGGTGTTGGGCGGTGGTTCAGGGTCCGTAACTCAAGGATTTTCCACGGGGTCGGCTTCCACGAGTGTACCCGCTGCCGGTCCCGAACTTGAAGACGACGCGTCTGTTTTTGACACCACGGTTCCTGACGCAGACGACGTCGATGAGAGATCTGTCTCCGAAGGATTTCAAACAGCGGTGCTTACATCCCTGGAAGACGACACCAACGAGGACCCGTATTTATGATTCCTTTGAGTGTATAGTGACGGGTGTATAGTGACGGGTTTGTACGATTACAGAATTTGTTGTATCAAGATTACGAGAAAAAAATGAATTTACAATCCTTTCAAGTCCCCGGTCATCAGTTTGGTCGGCTCCCTCCCCGAGATCTCCCCCGTCGCCCCCTTCCACTCCCCGACGCGCATTCCCCAGTCGCTCTGGGTTTCAAGCGTGATGTCACCGGTGGGGTAACACATGCACAGAAGCGCGAGGCCGTCCGCTTGTTCGTCCTCGTCGAGCGTGAATTCTAAGTCGGTGATGTCTCTGTGATCGATCCCCGATGGACCTTGCACGCACCGCGCGACGCACGCGCCACAGATGCCCCCCCTACACGTATACGGCAACTCAAGCCCCGCATCGATCGCGGCATCCAAGATGTACTGGTCCTCAGGGCACTTGACGACGACTTCCTGCCCGCCCGCGCCGAGGAACGTGACGTTCACGGGTTCTCCGGTTCCTGGGCCGAGCTTGCGTTTGGAAAGGTCGATGCTGTTGCGGGCCATCTTGTCCTCGGCTCTGACTGTGAGAGAGGCTCGATTTTTTTTCGAGGAAGTGCGTCTTGACGAAGGCACCATGACGGCGATGCCTCGCATGGAGGCCATGGAGGTGAGGGACGCCATGGTCGGGGGTGGCGCGTTCCGATAATGCGATGCTTGATGCCAACTGGTTGGATCTCGATAAATCGAATCTGAGAATCTTATTCTTTTCCCGCTCAAAGCTCTCGATCAACTGAAATGTCTTCGGTCAACTTGAAGGACTTGATAAAAGGTTGATCGGCAACGAACTACCTATCGAATGGACGAGGTTTGTCAGTTCGTTTTTACAAAAACCCAGATTTTTCTCATGGCCGCGTCAGACATCGAGACGCGCGCGCACTTGACCCGTTCGCGCCTGACTCACGATGTCCGACTCCCTGTACTCCACGATGCCCGGGTGGCAGGTCTCTATTGTCAAGCCGTTCGCGTCCACGACGGGGTTACCGCCAGGCACCGTGCTTTTCACGTTAGCCCTGTTCGCCTCGCTGCCGTTGGGTTTAGGATTTCAAGTCGTGCCGAGTCCGTTTCTGAAGAACCTTTACAGTCTCATCACGGGGACGATGCTATCCTACTTTGCGTTCGGTACATCCACACGTCAATGCCTTATATTCGGAGGCCTTTCCTACTTAACCATGCTATTAAGCCGAAAACACTGCGGGTACATAGTGTTCTTAGGGTCGTTCGGGTATCTAATCTATCTGCATGCCACAGCCGCTTCGGGCGAAAGTTGGAAAGCGGGCAACATCGACATCACCGGCCTTTTAATGGTCCTCACCCTGAAAGTAACCGCCTGCGCGTTGAACTACATGGACTCCGGCTCAATACCCACCGATCAAAGGACAGAACACCTTTCAAAAGTAGCGGTGGAACAGTTACCGAACCTTTTGGAGTACTGCGGGTGGCTCATGTTTCCGTGCACTTTAGTGGTGGGTCCGGCGATTGAATTCAGGGAATACCACGACTGGCTTCACAGGAAAGGGCACTGGGGTTCTTCGAAAGAGACTAACAAGTCAGGCAAAGCTCCGCCAGGGTTGGTAAGGAGGTACGCTAGGGTGCTTTGGTTAGTGGTCTATTCCTCAATCTTCTGCTTTGTGCATTTAGCGGTCATGAGGTACTACACCATCGACAACACTTATTTGAGTCCGGATTGGAATTCAAAATCTCTCCTCGTAAAATTTTGGGAATTACACATCCTGGGCCAAGGCTCAAGAGGCAAGTACTTCTTCTGCTGGGTCTGGGCGGAGGCTGCGTGTGTTGCGAGTGGCGTGGGGTTCGGGGGCTGGGATGAAAAAACCAAAACCCCAAAGTGGGACGTCGCGCAGAACGTCAAGCCCATGGGCGTTGAGCGAGCGGCGACCTTCGTGGAAATTCCTAAAAACTGGAACGTCAAAACCGGAATGTGGTTGAGGCACTACGTGTACGACAGAGCGACGCCGGCTGGTAAACGGCCTGGGTTCCTTCAACTACTCCTAACTCAAATCATCAGCGGCGTGTGGCACGGCTTGTACGCGGGGTACTGGTTGTTCTTCGTGTCGTCAGCGGTGTTTGTGCACGGATCGAAGGGCGTATACAGGTGGCAGCGGGACAACTTTCCAAAAAAGTGGAATTTCATCCTGGACTTTCCCCACTGGGTTCTCACCACCGTCGGTCTGAACTACCTGTGCGGGGCGTTCATGCTCGTGACGTACGACCAGTGCATGTCCGCGTGGGGAAGCGTTTACTTTATTCCGCACTTTACCGTGCTGGGGATGGTTTTGTTTTCCGAGACGATTGGCAGGGTGGCGGCTATAAAAATGAAAAAACAAGACAGAGCGGCGGCGAAGGAGCTGGAAACCAAGACGCAATAATTTTGATTTGAAAGTTGCATTACTAAGAGCTAGTGTTTACTACGTAGAGGGCTATGCCTCCGGCTTCGTCGCCCACCGCGACGCCTATAACTTCGTCGTGTTTTACAATAGCGCAACTCGAGCGACTCGCGACATTGTTTATGTTTTTGTCAGACACGCCGCCGCACTCCACTAGCACTGATTGCCCATCCGAAGACCCTTCCACAACCTTCCACAGCTTCACGTTTCCGTCGTCGCCGATGGAACACACCGTGTTATTCGGTCCGGCGCACAGAGCGGCGACGCCTTTTAGCTTTGCGTTTTTGTTGGGTTTTGCGTGCGCCGTTACTCGCGGCGACGTCGACAAGTCCCTAACGTCCACCAGTCCTATTGTTCCGTCCCTGCACCCTGCGACGACTTTGTACTCGTTGTTTTCACCGAGAACGTGTAAATCCGTAACTCGACCGCACCCGAGGTCCACCGCGACGTCCTCAACGAACGAACCGGGCGAAGTGTCAGGATGAGCAGACTCGGTGTCAGCGCTTGGCGAGCACTCTCGCAGCATAGGGCGCATCACTGGTGCTGTGTGTTTCTTACCCCTCACGTTTTCGTCGACGTGCCACCCACGCACGGTCCCGTCCGTCACGCCGACGAGTAGAAAACGCTCGTTTTGCGTATCGCACGAAACCTCAACGCCTGTCATGCAAAGAATGTCACCCGTGAAGATGGAAGTTGTGTTGACGTCGATGATCGCAGAAGTATTAGAATCATCATCATCATCATCTTCGTATGACTCATCAGTCTCCACTAAATCATCCTCGTCAAACCCAAAGCTGTCCTGCCAAACACGCACTACGTTACACGCGGCGGAGAACCGCCAGGTATCGCCGGTAGTGGGTGGGGGTGGGGTGCCATTGGGGGAGTCATTGGAGGTGTCATTACCTTCACTTAATTCATTTTGCGTTTTCTTAACCTTCGCCATCGCTCGGACCCAGCCGGTGTGATTTTCAATGCACCCGGGGAGTTTCTCCAGCTCAGAATCCACGGCGAGTCGAACCCTAACTTTCCTGGTGTGCGTCCCGTAGTACATCCAATCGTCGTCCACTTGTAAGCACCACCAAGGCGCGTCGTCGTCGCCGAACTGCGAGGAGCGAACTAATTTGTATTGTTTATTTTTTGGGGAAGCTCCGGGAGATTTACATTCATCACTTACCTCTACATCTCCATCCTCCTCGACGTGCCACGTCGCGATCGTTCCGTCGATTGACGTAGATACGAAGCTGGGAAAATGAGAGTCGGGGTCGGGGTCTTCCACTGCGGCGAGAGCGAGAACCGCGCCGCCGTGCGCGTTTGGAACGCGCGTCACCAAAGTTAGATTGATGCGTTCGGAAGTGCTGTCGTCAGAAAAAGAAAAAACTTTCTTCGATGCGCGACACGCGGGGACGCGCGTCCAGCGATGCGGCGACCGAGCCACGCGGCGAGAATCGCGGAGACGCGCTATTTGCGGGGAGACGACGCGGGAGGCCATCCCGCACCGTCCACCACGCGCGTAAGCGTGTGCCAACGTTGAACTTCAGTTGGCACCCACTTTGCAGTCATCAGTGGAAATCATCGTCGTTTCTTTCCGATTTCTCAGATCAATTGTGAAAAACCCTACCACGACACACTCCCCCGCGCGCAGAGGCGTGTCGCGGTTGGTCGTGGTTAGGGTTTAGCACGCGATGCGCACGCTTTGGACCGCGTCCCCCGTGGAGCGCGTGTTCGGCCGAGGCGAAGGCGAGGTGTCGAGCAGTGGAAAGGACACCGGAACGAGTGACGTTCCTGACGATGAAGACTTAGCAAAGATCCCTGAACACGAACCCTCTTCCGCCCCACACGTCGGGCGCGTCAACGCGTGGCGCGAACTGGGTTTTTCTTCCGCAAAGGAGATGCGGGAACACCACGGTTCGGATTTCTGGAAGTACAACTTCAAGCGTACTCGAAACGGACGCGCGTCGTTGACCGAACAGGAGTTCACGAAGATGATTGAAGGCGATGACGATGATTTGAGTTCCATTTCGGGGAGCGAAGGGGACTCGGACAGTGACAGTGACTCCGCGGACGATGAAGGTCAAACAGGCGTGACTAATAATTCATACAAGGCTGTCCACGGCGCCGGGGAAGGTGCTCGGGTAGTGTGCCAGGGATCTGACGGGACGAGATTCGCGCTGTGGCGGTGTTTGGCCGGCCCGGATAGTTTGTTCCGAGGGAGTCAAAAGGTAGACCCAGTAAGCGCACTAAACGCTTTCAACGCATTAAAAAACAACCCCACGAAACCCTGGGTGGTGGTATTAGCACGGGGAGGCCACTTCGCCGCCGCGGCGTTCGACCCTTCGAAGTTTTATCGAAGTATGGGCAAGGAAACAGAAAAGAAATCAAGAGATTTGAGCGAACACGAATTGTTAACCCTGGTCCCAATCTCATCTTCGATTGAGCACAAAACGTTCCACCGGTATGTGGTGCGGGCGAAAGCGGGGGGACGGCAAAGCGGCAAGGATGGGGGGGGTAAGACGATTAAAAGTGCGGGGTCTAGTATAAGAAGAGCCAATGAGTTGGCGCTGGAAAAGGAAGTCACGGAGACGATGACGGATAAAACTTGGAGCCAAATATTTGATTCCGCATCTTTAATATTCGTCAGCGCAAGTAAAACTGATACGCGGACGTTGTTCGTAGGGGCAAACAGTCAGAAGGCGCCTTTGGATAAGTCCGATACACGAATTCGTAAGGTTCCGTTCGCGACTAAAAGACCCACGTTTAATGAAACTAGACGGGTGGTTGGTAAGTTGGCGGAGGTTAACTACGAAGTCCAGGTTGTCGGTGATTTTGTGGAGTCAAATCACGTCGAAAAAAGTCAACAAGAACAAACGCCTCCCGACTCTTCCTTGAGTGCGGCGCAACTTGGACGGATTGAAGAGGCACGTAAAAGGGCTGAAAACACAGCGAAAAGTCTCAGTGACGTGTCCTTTGCGGATCTGGATGATTCAGGAGTGGATGACTCAGGAGATGCTGACCATCAACCCGAAATAAAATCGCTTTCCAAAAAGGAGAAGGAAAAGTTAAAAAAGCAACGCGCCAAGGATCGTTTAAAGGAGGCGAAGAAACATGAGTCGGAAGGGTCAAACGTTCCAGAACAAGTGAAAACACCGATAAAAGAAATAGAGCCCCCTGTGAAACCAAAAAAGTCGAAAGGAGGCAAAGCCGCGGCGCTGTTAGCGAAGAAAAAGGAAAGCCAAGCGGGGAAGCGAAACGAAGCGGTGCGTACATTTTTGGTTTTTTTTCATTTTCTTCCCATCATCTCCTTTTTTTAATATTCGCTGAACATACTCCCCAGGCCATCGCCGCAGGGAGAAGACAAGCGTGCCTTGACGCAGCGCAGAAACGCACCGCCGCGGTCGTGGGCGCGACTCACTCAGGGGCGTTCGGCGGGATCGGAGGGAGCATCGCCGGGGGCGAGAGTTAATTTTAGAAATTCATTTTCACTCTTCGGGAAGGCTGTTCTTCTAGCGGGCGCGATACTCGCAGTGGAAGGCGGCAGGCGAGACGCGCAGCGCGGACGTAAGAGGTATACGATACCTTCCCGATCCAAAGGGAAATGCAAGAGCAATAGTAGCGGGGGTTTAAAAAAAGTCACAAACTAGAGAATATTTGTCTCTTTTATACACAACCGAAACCATAAATAAAGAGTCTCTACGGGCGCTCACCCTTATCTGGTTCCGTTCATTTTCTGCGCTTTCTTCGGGAGCCCGTCCACCACCACGCCGTCCACGAGCTCGCGGTCTGAGATGATCAACTCGCTTTCTGTTTGTGTTTGACCGCCGCTCGCTTGTTTCCGCATCACCTCCGCCTGCAGAAGCGCAACCGCCGAGGCTTGCGTTTGCTCCGGGGCGACGAATGAAGCGTCGCCGACGGCGTTTGCGTTTCGGTCCACGCCGAACGACGCGCTTAACGCCTGAACATCCGCCCCGGTCAAAGGCCCGTCTCCATCAGGGTCAACGAACTCACCGCCCGCATCAGCGGTAACCAACACTCCCCCGTTCAACAGCAATGCGTGTTCCGTGCGCAGCTCGTCGACGCACTCTTTCAACAACTGCGTCGAGCCAACTTCGCGCACCGACCCGTTCATCGAGTGCAGCATGATAGGACTTTGTTCAGGGTTTGGAACCCAGTCATCTCGGACTTCAACTAAAACGACTTGTTCGTGTAACGCGAGTTGTAACGCCAAGACGCGGTTGTTTCCAAACTGCCACTGCACGTTGTTTCGGTCGTTCTCGTCGACTAAAACATATTTATACTCATACATGTCGTCCGCGTGAATGGGAACCGTCGTGGTCCACAGCTGCTCGTTCGTATCGACGTTACGGTCCAACAACACGATATTCTCAACTGACCAGTCGTTCCAGGTTCCAACGATGCCGACCCGCTTGCCGTTCGTGTTACCGCCGTCCATGGAGATTTCAAATGTAACGGGGATGTCGGCTTGGAGGCGGGTGATGACATTGCTCTTGACCGGGACTTCCGTTTTATCGTTCAACCTGATTGACGCGGCTAGGTCACTTAACCGCCGCGCACGTTCCTGGTGCGACACGCTGTCTTTCATGCTCTGGTGCAGTTTGCGCTGTAACGACTGCATCCTCGCCTCAATCTGCCTCATCTGGTTCTCCATCTCGGAGACTTGTTTTGTGTGCCGCGCGATGACATCCGACGCGTTCGCCTCGTGGCGTTCCGTAAGCGCGGCGAGCATGGCTCTGTGTTCCAACTGTGCCCTTTCGCGTTCTTTTTCGCTGTGTGCGGTTACATTACGTATCTGCTCATTAAGCGAACCGACCCGTTCCTCGAGTGCGCGTTTGAGCTCCGCGAACTTTGCGTCGGATTCTCTCTGCGCCTGTTTGCGTTTCGCCGCGCTCGAGGACGTCAAGTCCTCCAGCTCCCTCAACGCGCACGCGAGGTCGGTTTCCAACACCGCGATCTGCAGCATCTTGGTCTCAAGCTCGGCACGTAGCTCCGCGGACGATTGCGACAACTTGCTGTCCGCTTCTTTCCGCTTCGCAATCGCGTCGTCCAACTGAGCCCTCAACGCGTCCATCTCGAGTCTCAACGCTTTGGTTTCCTCGAAGCTCGATTTCAGCGCCTTCACAGATCGCTCAAGCGCGGCTTCGTAGAACTGCTTGGTGGTGTATATCGCAAACGCCGAGGCTAGCGCGATGGCAATGGGAACGGCGCGCTTGGCGAGCTTAATGACCGCAGCGGATTTCGAGTCGGCGCGTGGGTCGACCTCGGTTGGCGCGAGGCGCATTACGTCTGCGACAGGGGCTTTGTTCATCACCACCGCGCCCACCACCGCGCCTCCCACCGCAGAGGCACCGTACTTCAACACAGGGTGCACCTCCGCGACCGCGCGGCTTGGCATAACTAACGATGCGCCGAAAACGCAACTCCCGGCGAGCGCGAACTTGGCAAACGAAAACCATTTGCAAAATCCCGTTTTCTGTTCTGATTTGAGTTCAGAAACCGGCGACTCGCCTGTAGCCGCCATGTCCGTTGCGTTCACGGTCACTGACTTGGCACGTCGTTTGATCGTGAACTGTTTTGTTTGTGTATTGCGGAGCGGAGGTCAGGGTGAGGAAAGACGGTAGGGCGTCAGCGGCGCGTCTGGCGACGAGTTTTGGATTTATCTGGATGTGTGTGTCATGCTCCGTTTGTTGAAAAAAAAACCGTTGTATGGCGATGGAGTCTTGATTCTTGGAAAACGGGGAGTGCCTTTCGTCGGCGGCGAGTGCCAACGCGGCAGAGGCACTCCATGCACCGGTCTACGAACCTTCGGGAACGGGGGAGGGTCCGTCCATTGCGTTTCCGTGGATGACTTGGACGCCGCTGAAACCGTGTGCGTGACGTTCACGGTGACGCGTTTGTTGCGTGACGCGCGTTTCAACTCAAGACGACCGCCCCCGGGCGAGACGCACGACCCGAAGGCGAGGCCTCCGATGGCGAGCGCGAAAACCATGTCCAAGCGTCGGATCGACTACTCGTCCGTGTCGCGACCTGGTCCTTTGATACGAAAGACGCGTTTAGGGTGTGACGAACGTGACCTCGTGTGCGTACGCAATACACGGGTAGTGTGCAGTATCGCCTGCTACGGGTACGGGCGACAATGGCACCGACGAATGGCGCGCGCGGGAAAGGAGAGCAAACAGTGCAGATTTTCAGAGAAAAAGATTTTTCTTGCCGCGATATTTTCAACTTCTTGTAGAGTAGTATTACTTGTCCACCTTCGACTCTCTCTCGTCTCCATTCTATAAAGCAAACGCGTCTATGTAGCGTCCTATGTAATGTGTGACATACAGGAAAACCTTACGCCGTCCCTGCCTTGGCTTCATCCTTCTCCAGCAACTGTTCCAGCGTAGTTTCGAGGGTTTTGATGGTTTTGTCCTTGTTGACGATTTTGTCCAGCCCGAAAAGCCCAATCCGGAACGTGAAGTTCCCAGCGGGCTCGTTGATCATAAACGGAACCCCCGCCGCGATTTGGAACCCTTTGCTTTTGAACTTTGCGAACATATCAGGCTGGTCGGTGTACCACACGGATACGCCGGGAGCTTCGAAGCCTGGCGCTGAGACGGTTCGCAGACCCTTGCTCTTCATCATCGTCCGGCACTCGTCGCCTAACGCCCAAGCCGCGTCCGCCGCTTTCTTGAATCCCATCTCCTTCGTCTCCAATGCCGCGTCCCGGAACAAGTTCAGCGCATCAGTAGGCATGGTGGTGTAGTACGCGAACCCCCCGTTGACGTACGAATCCATCACCTCGAGCCACTTTCGCATGTTGATCACCATTGATGTGCTGGTGGTGTTCCTAGTGGCGTGGTCTCCGCGTTCGGAGAGCATCATCAGCGACGCGCACGCCGGCCCGGTCCACCCCTTCTGCGGTGCTGATAAAATACAATCCACCCCAGTAGCCTTCATGTCCACCCACACCGTACCGGACGCGATGCAGTCCAGGACGAAGAGTCCTCCGTGCGCGTGAACTGCAGCCGCAACCTTGGTGACATAATCATCGGGTAAAATGATGCCCGTCGACGTCTCAACGTGAGGCGCGAACACCACCGCCGGTTTCTCTTGTTTGATCCGTTCCACAACAGCGTCGATGTCATGCGGGGCGAACTGGGGTTGAGGGGAGTTATCAATGGGCTGGCCTTTGACTACTATGACTTCAGAAGGGATGCCAGTCTGCTCGAAGATGTCCGTCCACCGGTACGAGAAGTACCCGTTGCGAAGCACCATCACCTTCTTGCCAGTCGCCCATTGCCGCGCCACGCTCTCCATCCCGTAACTCCCAGACCCGGGCATGACAATCACGGAAGTCGCGTTGTACGCCTCCTTCAACGTGTCGTTGATGTCGTTCATGATCTGGTTTGTTTTGAGGGGTGGGGGGGGCATTAGTAGGGGCATTAGTAGGGTTAGTTACGAGGTACTGAGACACCAAATGCATGAAAAAATAGCTCAAAACCTTAAAACTCGTCAACTTCTTGAGTCACAGACGGTCGGAAATTCCAACGCCACGCGTTTTCACAGAAATTTCCACGGATGAGGGGCGTCTGCACAAGTTTTGCTGACAGTGATTGTGAGACGTTGAGGTGTCCCGGGTGTGGCGCGTCCGGGCACGCGGGTATGCTAGGTGTGAACCCGAGACCCAGACGTCTGCAAGCATCGTACACGAATGTCAACGAGTCACGTGAAGTACTCCCACGCGGGTCGTAACCCATAGCACGCGTGGTCCACCTCAGATCCTCCGACGCGACCAGGCTGTCATTTTTGTCTTCCGTTTATTCGAGTTCGTTCAGATTGATGAAGGGTGGAAGAGAAGGGCGTGGTGCACCTTTAAATGCTACCCCTAAATAACACGTACCTTACAGAACGGCTTGGACATGTGGTTCATAGCCCGGTCCGTGTACACCACGGAGTACTCCAACAACCCGCCCGCGTGGTCCAGGGGTAGCGGGGACTTGTGGAATGGCTTGCTCGCGTCGTGTGGGCACTTGTTGGCGAACGCGCGGAGGGCGACGCGCTGGGGGTTTAACGCACTGCGCGCGGCGAGCGCGCGCGACGCAGCGCGGCGCATGGCAAACATCTTCGCACGGAAGAAAAAGGTGAGTTCGTGCGCGTGCGCGTGGAGTGTGCACTTCTCTGGAAGGCACCAGAAGGGCAAGGGCCGTTGTGAAAAAATAGCGCAACAAGTGGCACGTAAGATTTGCGCGGCACGCGACGGCACCCCTGCACTTTTTGCCCGTTTTGGTGAGTACTGAAGCACTTTTTGCTCGAGGAGACGTTGTGAGCGCTCTCGCGCCATTCGCGAAACACAACAACCATCACTTCCTATGATATTCTTACAAAGTGTGTGCGGGGAACGGCTGTACTGTCTACTGTCTATCACGGCCCCCTAGTGCAACCCCACCGCCTTGCTCAAAACCTCCTCCTCCTTGAGGTGCGTTTGGAACTGCTTCACTTTGGATTGTAACTGTTGAATGCTTTGAAGTTTTTTCTCCAGCACGTCCGCCAACATCTCAACGTACACGTCAATAGCGCTCCCTGGCTTGTCCACCTCCGCTAACAGCCCCATTTCCTTTTTCACCAGGTCCATCGTGCTTTCAATCGTCCCTCGGTGCATCCCAATAACATCCTCTTCTTCTTCCAAAATCACGTTGATTAAATCGTCGTGCGCCTTAGCCATTTCGGTTTGATCGACAGGCGGGCCGTGGCCCAATTGAAACGCCCGCGCTTGCGCCGCCGCCAGTGCAGAGCCAGTCAAAAGTTTTAAGGAACCTGGAGATGTAGCCGTTACATGCGGTTCATCATTTGTAACGGCTGAATCGACCGTTACGCTATTCTTTTTAACCGGCGAACGCGTCTGTTCACTGACTGCGTCTTCGTTGATTTTTACAATTTTCGCAACCGGCGGTTTCTGTTTCCCACCGTTCGGCTTGAACGCGTCGGTCCGCGGATCGATGGGTTGTTCCTTGAGCTTCTCAGGTACCGATGCGAAGGTTTCTCTTCGTCTGGCGGAAGTGGAAGGACGCCCTGTAGTATCAGAAGGGGCCAAGGAGTGTCGAGCGTTGCCAACGCGCGCGGTTTGAGGCCGCGCTTGTTTGCCCAGCTTCATAGGCGAGCCGCCGTTACCTTTACCCATCAACCTTTCCGTGTACGTCGCGGTACTCCCTCGGCTGGGCAGCGCGCTTTTCGGCCGTTCCTTCCGAGGTGAAAGCAACCCTCCATAGGTACCCCCAAGGCCCCCGCCACCCCTGGTCAGGAAAGGCTTGCTTTCTTTTTTCTGCAGAGCGAGGGAATCAGCCTCGGCACTTTTTCGGGTGGCTTGAACGCGAGCTGCCGCCGCTTTAGCCGCCGCTTTGGGGTCAAACGAAGGCTTCTTTTCGGTTTCAGCAGTATCTGAAGCATCAAACGTAGACCGTAACAACCCCCCGCGCACGGACACGTTTCCCCCAGCAGACATGACGCGGTTGATTCGCGACTGCGAGCCGCGGTCGCGCGCGGAGGTGAAACCAGAGGGTTGAGTCTTTGCGTCGCTTTGCAAACTCAAGTTGGCAAGATTCAAAATGCCCACGGGTGTGACGCCATCCGGGGCGAGCGCGGTGCGGTGGGTGCTGGATGGTGCATTGGACGCGGTATCCGCGTCACCCCCACTTCTCAGCTCCTTGACTCGATACGCATACCTTAACGTGTTCAACGTATGTTCGCAGCTTCCAGTAGCGGGTGAAATGTTGGCGATCATCACCGTCCTCGAATTTCCCATAAACGAGTCCCTTAAAACCTCAGTCAACTTCGAACCTCGAAAGGGAACATGGCCGGTGCCTCGGTCAAGCGCCCTGATGCACTCTTTCAAGGCTAACAAGCTTTTGTTGATTTCAGCACCTTCTAGTCTTGTTTTGGCGTCGTTCTGGTCAGTATCCGCCCCCCGTTCACTACCGGCTAAATCAATGAACGAAAACTTGCCGTGAATCAGCGCGTGGTTGGGAGATTGTTTTTTTCTTTGAGCAATAACAGATGCAGGTACACCCTTAGCCAACATCTCATCATCCGCAATGTCGCTGCGTTTCTTCAGTACGAACTGCATGATGGCGTGCGACCTGGAGGACTCCGCGTTCGCGCCGGTTGATCCGACGCACCGAGCGGCGGCCCCGTGGTCAATCAGTTGGTGCACCAAACCAACGTCTTCAACTTCAAACTCCTTCAGCCCAACGACGCACATCTGGCTTCTAGCGTCTTCCCGGATCACGAGCTTAGCCCTGCCGTTGAGTAAATCATACACCTTGCCTCCGTAGATCTCGAAATAAGAAACTTTAAGACACAAGTCTTTGTATTCTGGTTTTCTCAACTCTCCCAAAATTTCACCCGCCGCTCTGATCGGCAACGGGTTCATCGTGTACGTCTTTCCAGACCCAGTTTGCCCATACGCGAAACACGTCACTTTGCACTTGTCGAAAATCGTCCCAACTAGCGGCGCAACGGTTGAATTATACACCGTGTCGTTCGAAACGTCAGGATCGTACACGTCATCGAACACGAATTTGTGCGTCTCCGTGTACTCGGTTAGGTCGACTTTCGTTTTCGGTTCCCACACGGTGAGGGATGACGTGGTTGGGATAGTTCTTGAGTTATTACTCGCCGAATTCTCCCCAGTACTACCCACTGTATCCACAGTCACCACGTCGGTTTCCTCGCGGCCCAGTTCTTGACTGTTCAGAGGCCTCTTACGCACCACAACCCTGATCCGGGGCTGGTGCTTTGGTAACGCCGTGAGTTGCGGGATTTCCTCTGACGCGCTCAACATGTTTGAAATGTTTTTGGGTCCCTTGCTCATCGCGTCCACCACGAAGGGCATCTTGGACGGGTCCACGCCGGTCTCTTTTACCGTAGGCGGATCTGTTTGAGCCGCGGCTTGCGTTGTTTGCTCAACAACGGGACCACTGGAAGTAACATCGTTCGCCCCGCGGTTCTCGCGCGATAATTTTCTTAACTGCTCCAAAGGGGACTCTTTCTTTTGAGCATTTGTATTGTCTTTCCCAGTAGTGGGACTAGGGACGAAGGGATCTTTGCTGTGTTTCGTGCCTTTCGCCATAGGAGACAACAGAAACTCGTCGTGTTCCGAGGCGTGGACGTCGAGTAGGCCGTGCGAGGTGCGGACGTTACCCGGAGCAACATTTGAGGCTAATCGAAACGCTTCGTCTGAAAGCGAATCCCGCAGCGGAGAGTGCATCGCTAAAGTCGAATGACTATTTGTCACTGACCCTTTGTGCACGTCATTCGCGATGACGCCACCCGTAACACCCCCGGTAACTCCCACAAACACCCCTTCCGCGTTTAAATTCTTAATCAAACGAAACAAAGTCTGTTTGTGCGCCACGTCGGTCACACCGAACTTGCCAAAATCAACCATCCCTAGCCTGCCAAACTCGGCTTCACTCAACTGCGAACACAAAACATCCGTGTACCGGTTCAAACCTGCTTTGCTGAGCCACGTGCGGATTCGGCCGTGGGGATGAGGCGCGTTGCCGTCCGCTCGGCTCAGCGGAGCAGGAGCGGCGGTTTGAACGGGCATCGTGTCTCGGTCAATACCTCACGTTTGACAGATACGCTCGGTCGATCTGCTTCGCGATGCTTCAAACCGAAAGATCTTTGCTCTGATCCTTCCCCCGAAACGAATCGATCGCTCGAGTCGTCCTTCAGATGGTAACGTCAACGTCCCTGTTCCGAAAAGTTTTTCCAAAAAGTCCTCGCACGGCGGGAGCCCGAACCACGACACACGTCAACCTGTGTGTGTGACTAGTCAGGCCCGTCCGTGTGCCGGCGCGAGTGCGGGTAGGCACACGTGGGGGGAAAAGCAACAGCTAGTCAGATTTGTTTGACTTTCCAGTTCAACAATAATAACTTGTTTCGAAGTGCGCGTATCAGATCCCTCCCTCGCCGCAGGTGTCGCGGCGAGGGCTCGAGCTCCTCAGATGGTGTCCCGGGGCGGCATGTCCCCGCGCGGCGGGTTGACCCCCGTTGAGCGTGACTACCCCCGAATTCCAGTCGGCGAAGGTGAGTACCTGCCTCCTGATTTGGCCCGAGCGTTCGTGAACGATGAGAGCGATTTTGGCACTGCGAGTTACGACGGCGAGGAACCCAACGGTGGTCCGCGCGTCACGATGGCCTCCCCAGTTCGCGGTGAAGTGCTCCGCGCGTTTCTCCGGGAACACCGAACCAGGCGTGAGAACCCAGTCACGACTGTTGCTCACAACAACATCGACGCGTTGCTGGACTCGATGGAATCGGCGGTGACTGGAAACAACAATAATGCATCTAATAATAATGTGTTGAGGGACACCGACGACGCGATGTTCCCGTCGCTAAGGGTGCCCAGAACCAATGGCAACACGACTAATGGCAACACTACTACTGGCGACACTGACGACCCGAACACCACGCGCGGGGCTTTTGGCATCGACATCCGAGCCGCGGCGCGGTGGCTGGAACAGATCGTCCCGGTGGTCGTTATTTTGTCCTTCGCGTTTCTCTTCAAGCACGTCGTTTCGCTCGCTGCGTTTTTCTGGATGACGGTTGTTTTTCACCGAGCGGACGTCGGGCTGCGGAAAGCCGTTGGGTTGAAATCGTTGTCCTCTATAAGCCATGACGATAGTATCGACGATAGTGCCTTGAATGCAAATGCGTCAGCGGTGAGTAGCGCAGTGACCGCGGCGGAGGCTTCCGAGATGCTGAGGACGATGCCGAGCTCGCCGCCGCGCGCGACGGGTAACGAAGAG
>MDSY01047237.1_pt1 | contig 37109 bp, 36 predicted proteins | sample 811131 | NCBI WGS metagenome assembly MDSY01 (sample SAMN05326643, study PRJNA326480) | marine metagenome | isolation source: seawater | place: Atlantic Ocean: South West | collected 2010
AAAAGACGTGGCGAAAGCGACTACGAAAGAAATCGTTGCAGTGATGGGCGGTAAGGCAGATGCCAAAACCGTTACAACCGCTGTAACCGCTCGGATGAAAGGGTAAGTCATGACACGTTTATCTGTTATTCTGTTTACCCTGATGGCCTCACCGGCTCTTGCTGCCAGTGGACCATTCTTCTCGCTCTATAATACCAACTTCGTAGTTATGATTGCGTTTGTATGTTTTGTATCCGTTGTTTTGTATCTCGGCGTTCCTAAAATATTGGCTAAAATGCTGGATGCTCGCGCAGACGGTATTCGTGCTGAGTTGGAAGAAGCGCGGTCGCTACGTGAAGAGGCCAAGGCTTTGTTGGCATCTTATGAGAAAAAGCAAACTGAAGTCCAAGCGCAAGCTGATCGGATTTTGGAAGCTGCTCGCGTAGAAGCTGCTGCAGCTGCCGAGCAGGCCAAAGCAGATATTGTAACCTCTGTGGCGCGCCGATTGGTTGCTGCGGAAGAGCAAATCGCTTCTGCTGAAGCTGCCGCGGTGAAAGAAGTGCGCGACCAAGCCATTGTTGTGGCTGTGGGAGCTGCGCGGGACATCATCGCAAGTCAGATGACTGCTGCCGATGGCAATAGCTTGATTGACGATGCAATCGCACAAGTCGGTGCAAAACTGCACTAAACTTTATAAGTAAGTTTTGGAGAAGCCTGGAGTGAAAACTCTGGGCTTTTTCGTTTCTGAATATGGTTATCGGTCTAGAATATGCGCAAAGCGCAATTTGGCCACTTCTTCATTCTTATCTGCGCGGTCCTGAGCCTTTAAAACTCCAGCAACAAAATCAAGATGAACATGCACGGCGGCTCGCGCCGCTTCTGGATCTCTTGCCTGAAGTGCGTCATTGATCGCCCGGTGTTGGTCCAAAAGCTGTGTTCTGCCGCTGCGATGCCGAAATGTGGCTTGCCGGTTGTAAAAAACCCCAGCCTGCAAAAGCTCATACATTGAGCGCATCATATGCAGCATCACCACATTATGGCCCGCTTCACAGATCGACATATGAAATTGCGCATCAAGCCGCGCTTCTTCTTCCGAAGAGCGCTTCGACTGCGCCGCTTCCATTTTTGCGTAGATTGCATCAATCACCTTAAGGTCAATATCTGAGCCGACACGGGCCGCCCGTTCTGCGGCGATCCCTTCAAGATCCTTGCGAAACGCGAGATAATCATAAACTGCCTCGTCATGGGTGGCGAACAATCGCATCAAGGCGGGCGCAAACGCGGATCCCAAAACCTCAGCCACGAATATGCCGGCTCCGGCGCGTGAGGTAAGCAGTCCAGCCTCCTGCAACTCGCTGAGAGCCTCACGTAGAGACGGGCGGGACACGGCCAACTTTTCAGCCAGCTCCCGCTCCGATGGCAGGCGCTCACCGGGGCGTAAGATGCCCCGAAGAACCAGTTGTTCGACTTGACGCACTACTGATTTTGACAGCTTTTCAGATTCTATTCTTTTAAACGGCATAGATCCCCCACTAATTGATCAAATCATATGATCAACAGTCTGAAAAGCAACTGCCTTTCAGATTAAGCGTTTGGCCGAATAATTATTTCGACCCGACGGTTTTGTGCCCGACCCTCAGATGTCAGATTGCTCTCAACAGGTTCATCCTCCCCCTGGCCAGTCGTTCGTAACCGCATTGGTTGAACGCCGTTACTCATCAGGATTGTACCAACGGCTTCCGCCCGGCGCTGCGAAAGGGCTTGGTTGTAGCTGCCGCTGCCAGTGTTATCGGTATGTCCTGCTATTTCGATGGTAGAATTTGGGTAGGCTTGCAGATTGCTGGCTACGACCCCAAGATCCCGACGCAAATCACTACGCACTGCAGCGCTGTCGAGGGCAAAGAGAATATCTTGCGGCATGGTGACAATCAGCTCAAAGCCCGTGTTTGTGATACCCACTTGATCATTATTGAGATCCCGACGCAGGTCGGCGGCTTGCTGATCAAGATTTTGGCCTATGATGTTCCCAGCGCCCGCGCCCACAATGGCCCCGATCACAGCGCCCTTGCCGCGGTCCCCGCTACTCGACATCTCCATGCCAGCAATGGCGCCAAGAACGCCCCCCATGATGGTGCCTGCCGTGGTGTTGTCACCAGGTTTGCTGTTGGCGGCGCTTTGGGGCGTCACGCAACCGGTCAGCAAAAGCAATGCTGATCCCGCTAACGCGGAAAATATAAATGATTGTGTCATTTCGAAATCCTTTACTAAAGGCGATGTAGATGGAATAACCTATCTTATTCCATTAAAACGAATGCGCAATTCAACTCTGCATGTGGTGGCAGGGCTTCGCCTATGGCGCCGGATTGCTACGCGCGCCGTCATAGGCCAAAAGTGCGCGCTTGACCGAAGTGCCCCAATGATAACCTCCCAATTTACCTGACTTTCGCAACACGCGATGGCAAGGAATGATAAAGCTGATTGGGTTGCGGCCCACAGCGGTACCCACGGCACGCACAGCTTTAGGGTTTTTGATGGATTTTGCGATGTTTGAGTAGGTGGTGACATAGCCCGTTGGGATGCGCATTAGGGCCTCCCAAACTTTGATCTGTAACGGTGCACCCATCATTTGGAGCGCGACATCACCCTTGGCCGCAAAAGCCGCATTCACCCAAGGAGCTAGGTGATCTGGCCGTTGCTCGAATTGCGCCAAGGGCCAGCGTCTGACCAAATCTTCGCGCGCCGCCTCGCGCCCCATTTCACTGGCAAAGCCAAGCCCGCAAAGGCCCCGGTCGGTGCCCATGGCAATCGCCTCTCCGAAGGGACTAGAGAACCAGCCCTCATAGATGGTAAGGCCTGCGCCTTTGGCTGCAAAAGTACCGGGGCTCATCGCCTCCCAGCGGATGAACAGATCATGCAGACGGCCACTTCCTGAAAGCCCCACTAAATCAGTAGTTTCAAGGGTGGTGCATTTGTCACGAAGTAAAGTCTTGGCATGTTCAAGCGTCAGATGTTGTTGGTATTTTTGTGGAGACACTCCCGCCCATGCGGAAAACACCCGTTGAAAATGCGTGGGGCTCAGGTCGATCCGCTTTGCAAGTTCGTCCAGGCTCAACACGTGATCAGCCGCATCAATTGCTTCAATTGCACGCCGGATTACACCGTAGTGATATGATTGATCTGAGTGCATCTCGACCCTCCGTCTGGGGATCACAATAGCCATTTACGCCCATAAGGCGACCCGAAAATTGCGGTTTAGTCTGTGGCGGAAGTTGGGTATAGATAAGGCATGGCAAAGCAACTTTCATACCCGACCATGCGCGAGATATTTTTGCGATTTCAAATCAGTGAGCCTGAACCGAAGGGCGAGTTGCATCATGTGAACGTATATACGCTGGTCGTTGCCGTAGCTCTTTCGGCGCAAGCGACCGATAAGGGTGTGAATAAGGCCACTGAAGCCTTGTTTGAGATTGCTGATACGCCGCAAAAAATGTTGGCGCTTGGGGAAGATGGCCTGATTGAGCATATCAAAACCATCGGCCTGTATAAAACCAAAGCGCGTAATGTCATAAAGATGGCTCAAATTTTGGTAGATGATTTTGAGGGTGAGGTGCCCAATTCTAGAGCAGCTTTACAAAGCCTGCCCGGCGTGGGCCGGAAGACGGCTAACGTGGTTTTGAACATGTGGTGGCAGCAACCGGCCCAAGCCGTGGACACGCATATTTTTCGAGTGGGCAATCGCGTTGGAATAGCACCGGGAAAAACCGTAGATCACGTGGAACGGGCTATTGAAGACAATGTTCCTGCAGATTTTCAGTTGCACGCACATCATTGGTTGATATTGCATGGCCGGTATATTTGTGTGGCGCGAAAGCCAAAATGCAGAGCCTGTATTATCAGTGACCTGTGCCAATTTGAGGAGAAGACCCAGTGACAAAATCCTATCACGTGGTTGGCATCGGCAATGCCGTATCTGACGTGATCGCAACAACAAGCGATGCGTTTCTTGCAGAAAATGGTGTTGAAAAAGGCATCATGCAGCTGATCGACCAACCGCGGGCTGAGGAATTGTTTTCTGCCATGGATGCGCGCACCGAAACACCGGGTGGATCTGTTGCGAATACAATTTCCGGACTTGGGTCTTTGGGTGTCCGCACCGCCTTTATCGGGCGTGTTGCTGACGATGAATTGGGCCTTTCCTATGCGACGGCCATGGCCGTGGAGGGAACAGATTTCCCAAACCCACCGGTCGCCAATGCCATGTTGCCAACATCCCGCTCGATGATTTTCGTTTCGCCAGATGGTGAGCGATCGATGAATACATATCTTGGCATTTCATCAGATGTTGGGCCTGCTGACGTGTCAGAGGAGGTGGTCTCCAACTGTGAGTTTTTATTCCTTGAGGGATATTTATTTGATAAAGACCCAGGCAAAGCCGCATTTTGCAAGGCGGCAGAAAGAGCACGTCTTACTGGCGCCCGGGCTGGCATCTCTTTGTCGGACCCCTTTTGTGTTGACCGCCACCGCGATGATTTCCGCGCTTTGGTGTCCGGTCCGTTAGATTTCTTTTTATGCAATGAGGAAGAGTTGAAATCACTTTACCAGATAGAAGATCTTACCGCGGCTTTGGCCTGTGGCGCTGAAGATTGTGAATTGGTGGTGTGCACACGATCATCTGAGGGAGTTTCCATATGTAAAGGGACTAAGCGTTGGGATGTGCCTGTTGTTCGCGTGAAGCCTGTGGATGCGACTGGGGCTGGCGATCAATTTGCGGCGGGATTCTTGTATGGTTTAGTACAGGGTTTCGATCTGGAAATCTGTGGTAAAATTGGTGGAATAGCAGCGGGCGAAGTGATTGGTCATATCGGTCCGCGCCCTGCAACGTCTATCCTACAGATGCTTAAAAGCCAGGGAATTTAAAGCAAGTAGCGGCATGCCTAACCTATCTTGCTGATTGCCTATGATACGCCGTGTTGGGTGTTAGGGCGGTTTTTTAAGGCGGGCTTCACGATTTTCTTTATAAATATGGCGTTCTTGCGCAAGCTGATTTTTTGGAAACCGATTTCATCGGACTATTAGAAGGCATAAAGGAAAATGCCGTGCCATTACCTGTGTTTTTGGATATCCCTGAAGATAAGGCCTGCACCATCGCGGTTACGGATCATTTGTTTTCAGATTAGGGAGCTTACCCATGGGATATGTTTACGACGACCAGAATATTTTTGCCAAAATTCTACGGGGAGAAATTCCCAATACTACGGTCTTGGAAACTGAACATTGCCTCGCGTTTCGCGATATTTATGCGCAAGCGCCGGAGCATGTTCTGGTCATTCCCAAAGGGCCCTATGTCTGTTTTGATCATTTTGCCAATTCGGCTAGTGCTGAGGAGATCGTTGATTTCACGCGCGCCGTTGGTCAGGTTGCCACGGCGCTTAAGGTGGATCCGGGCACGGGGGGTGATGGCTATCGTTTGCTGGCCAATACGGGTAAAAACGGCGTGCAAGACGTGCTACATTTGCATGTGCACTTGGTGGCGGGGCGGCCACTTGGGCGCATGTTGCGAGACGAGTAAAACAGCAGGACGACTATTTTGTAATTTCTAAAAAGACATCCTGTAAATCCGGTTGCTCAGTTTGGATGTCTAGAATTTTCACATCTGCGAGACGCAATGCGTCAAGGATATCGCTGGGTGAGGTTGTGCTCCGGCTATAGGTGAAGGCAAGGTCGCCATCGGGGCGTGTGGTTTGTGTCACGCCGCGTGGCAGCTCAATCACGCCTGTAGAGTTCGCCTGCACCACCAGTGTTTTGGTGTCGAGCTTCGACAGAAGATTCGCGGTGGTATCCAAGGCTCGTAATGATCCTTCGTGAATGATTGCTATTTGATCACACATTTCTTGGGCTTCTTCTAGGTAGTGGGTGGTGAGGATCACCGTCATGCCGTCGGCGTTCAATTGGCGCACGTTGTCCCAAAGCATTTGGCGCAACCCTATATCAACGCCAGCGGTTGGCTCATCTAAAACCAAGATCTGTGGGCCGTGCACTAAAGCTTTGCCCAACAGAAGCCGCCGCCGCATGCCGCCAGATAGGCTGCGCGCATAGGAGTTGGCTTTATCTTCCAATCCTATCAACCGCAAAATTTCAGCAGTTTTGCGTTGAGCCTTTGGTACGCCATAAAGTCCCGCCTGCATATCAAGCGATGCGCCGGGTGTGAAGAATGGATCTAGGTTCAATTCTTGTGGCATCACGCCAATGGCAGCACGCGATTGTCGAGGATTTTCGTTCTGATCAAAGCCCCAAATATTCACAGTGCCCGCAGATTTTTTCACCAAACCGGCCAAAATATTGATCAACGTAGATTTGCCCGCGCCATTTGGCCCGAGAAGCCCAAATATTGAGCCTCGCGGAATGTCGAGATCGATGCCTGACAAAGCGATTTTGGCGTCGGATTTCTTAGTTGCAGCATAGGTTTTTTGCAGCCCTCGCAATTCAATTGCATTTTGTGACATAATTGGCCTTTCAAAGTGCTTGTGGGTTGCGCTTGTTTTGGTATCTTAGACTTCGACATATGCGGGGCAAAGCCCAACAGCAACCAGAAGGCTAAAAAATGATAACCCAAGCACCTGAGACAAAAATTGTAGACGCTTACCGCGTGGCCTGTGACGGTGATGAGGGCGCTTTGGGTCATCCACGGGTTTGGTTACAAATCTCGACTGAGTTTGGTTGGGTGGAATGTCCCTATTGCGACGCAAAAATGGTGCATCGTGATTTTGAGGGTAAGGTCTAAAACGGCCCTCAACTGAGAGGAATGGCAACCTCTCCACGCATTAGCTTATTGTCGACCTGATCGCTGTCTTGGTCAAGGTAGTCGAGTATGTAGTGACCTGACTATCTGCGAATGCCCAATACGTGATTGGTGAGGTCAAAGCCTTTGACCGTGCCATTGAATTCGTCGGGTAATATAAAATAACCTTACCTAAATGGCCATTGTTACATTCAAAGTTGGCTTCGCCAGTGCAAATGAAATTGCATGACACCCAAGTGCCGGTGGTTGCAAAATTGGTTAGCCTGGCCAATGTGTCCTTGGCCCAATCGATGGCGTAGCTGGCGAAATATTCACGGCTATTGCCAAATCAAGCCAGTAAAGGTGAACAACTGTTGAGCCCATTTTGGATATCTACGCATTTTTCGTCTGAAACTTGGCCTTCAGCTGCCGCAAATGTGGAAATCAGTGCCAGCAGCACTGGCAGGCTTAAATGTTTCATGTCACAAACCTATTTAATAAATGACCTAAGGATAGCATCATCATGGCATTCGGCAAAGGACATCATCTGCATTTGATCGACGGGTCGGCGTTTATTTTCCGAGCCTATCACGCTTTGCCTCCGCTGACGCGTAAGTCAGATGGTTTGCCTGTTGGGGCCGTGGCTGGATTCTGCAATATGTTGCAACGCTATGTTGAAAGCAACACCGGCCCAGATGCGCCCACGCATGTTGCGGTGATTTTTGATCACTCTGGCAAGACGTTTCGCAATACTATGTATGATGAATACAAAGCCAACCGGGCGCCTACGCCTGAGGATTTGATTCCACAGTTCCCACTGACCCGTGAGGCCACGCGCGCCTTTAACGTGGCCTGCAAGGAAGTTGAGGGTTTTGAGGCGGATGACATAATCGCCACGCTGGCTTGCCGCGCGCGCGATGCGGGGGGCAGCTGTACTATCATCAGCTCAGATAAGGATCTGATGCAGTTGATCGGGGGTGGCGTGGTCATGTTGGACGCTATGAAAAACAAAGTGATTGATCGCGACGGCGTCGTTGAGAAATTTGGTGTTTTTCCGGAGCGGGTCGTGGATGTGCAAGCTTTAGCCGGCGACAGTGTGGACAATGTGCCGGGTGCGCCAGGAATTGGAATTAAAACTGCGGCTTTGCTGATCAATGAATATGGCTCTTTGGAAGAGTTGTTGGATAGGGCGGGTGAGATTAAACAACCCAAACGCCGTGAAAGCTTGCAGGACAACCGTGTGCAGATTGAGATGTCCAAACGATTGGTGCAATTGGAATGCGATATGGTGCTTGATTTCACCATTGATGATCTCGAAGTCCAGGACCCAGATCCGCAGGCACTACTGGATTTTGTGGTTAAAATGGAATTCCGCACACTCAGCAAACGTCTGGCGGAAAAGCTTAAGGTTGAGGCGCCTATGATTGTGGAGCCTACTATAGCGGTGGCCGTCAGCGACGCCCCACAGGCCTCAGCGATTGATCCTAGCAAATATGAAACCATCCGAGATGGTGCGGGTTTGCAAGTTTGGATCGACCGCATTTACGCGCGCGGCTATGTAGCAGTGGACACCGAAACCACAGGCTTGAACGAAATGCGCGCCGATTTGGTAGGTGTGTCGCTTTGTGTTGAGGCTGGTGAGGCTGCCAATTTACCGCTCAGCCATCGCGCCGGGCAGGCAGATGACTTGTTTGGCACTGATGTATTGGCAGAGGGACAGATGGATCAAGCTGCGGCTTTGGCCCTGCTTAAACCGATGTTGGAAGATTCCTCTATTCTGAAGATTGGTCAGAATATGAAATATGACGCCAAGATTTTGGCGCGTGTAGGCATTCAAATTGCACCCATCGATGACACCATGCTGATGAGCTATGCGCAAAATGGTGGACTTCATAACCATGGCATGGATTTCCTAAGTGAACGCTATCTGGATCATGCGCCAATCTCGATCAAGACCCTGTTGGGCAGTGGAAAATTAGCGATCACATTTGACCGCGTGCCAATAGATGAGGCCAGCCGATATGCGGCGGAGGATGCAGATATCACCCTGCGGCTTTGGCAATATCTCAAGCCGGGTTTGCACCGCAATAAAGTGACTGTGGTCTATGAAACGCTGGAGCGGCCTCTGGTTCCGGTTTTGGCGGAAATGGAGATGTATGGCATCAAAGTTGATCGCGATACTTTAAGCCGAATGTCCAACGGTTTTGCGCAAAAGATGGCAGGGCTTGAGGCCGAGATTCACCAAATGGCTGGGCGCAGCTTTAACGTTGGCTCACCTAAGCAGCTGGGGGAAATCTTGTTTGACGAGATGGCTCTGCCTGGTGGCAAAAAAGGTAAAACTGGCGCCTATGCCACCGGTGTTGATATATTGGAAGATCTGGCCACGGAGCATGAATTGCCCGGTCGGGTGCTGGATTGGCGGCAACTCAGCAAGCTTAAATCAACCTATACAGATGCTTTGCAAGATCACATCCACCCTGACACGGGGCGCGTGCATACGTCTTACTCTATCGCCGGGGCCATCACGGGCCGCTTGGCCTCCACGGATCCCAACCTTCAAAACATTCCCATCCGCTCTGAAGAGGGTCGAAAAATTCGGGAGGCTTTTGTGGCGGACACCGGGAAAACTCTGGTGGCTTTAGATTATTCTCAGATTGAACTGCGAATTCTGGCTCATATCGCAGATATTCAAAGTCTAAAGCAGGCGTTCGCGGATGGCATTGATATTCATGCTCTCACCGCAAGCCAGATGTTTGATGTACCATTGGATCAGATGACACCCGAGGTCCGGCGCAAGGCCAAGGCGATCAACTTTGGCGTGATATACGGCATCTCCGGCTTTGGTTTGGCACGTAATCTGCGAATTCCACGCGTTGAAGCACAGGCTTTCATCGATACTTACTTCGAGCGCTTTCCGGGCATTCGAACTTATATGGACGACACGGTGGCTTTCGCCAAAGAGCATGGCTACGTGCAAACTCTATTTGGTCGGCGCATTCATACGCCTGAGATCAGCGCCAAAGGTCCGCATGCAGGATTTGCCAAACGCGCTGCAATCAACGCACCTATTCAGGGTACAGCTGCCGATGTGATCCGCCGTGCTATGATGCGAATGCCCGCAGCGATTGCGCATTTGCCTGCGAAAATGCTGCTGCAAGTGCATGATGAACTGCTGTTCGAAGTCGAAGATGCCGCCGTGAAAGAGCTGACCCAAATCGCCAAGCGGGTGATGGAGGGGGCTAGCCTTCCGGTAGTGAAGCTTGATGTGCCCTTGATCGTGGAATCTGGATCTGGGCCAAACTGGGCGCAAGCGCATTAAGGCTCAGTGCTTTAAACTGAAGGGGTGAACCTATGGCGAAACAGGGTCTTTCAGCGGCAACAATAGCTGCGCAAGCAGGTGGCTATATTGATGCGGCCAGCGGTGGTGTCGTGCCGCCTATTCAACCCAGCACCACATTTGCGCGGGATCGCAACTATGCTTTGTATGCCTCTGGTAATATCTACGCCCGTGATGACAATGACGTGGGGCGCGTCGCAGAAGGGTTGCTGGCGCGCCTGGACAATGCACAAGCGGCGCTGTTGTTTCCAAATGGTATGGCATCTATAGCAGCGGTGTTTCGCGCTTTGCCAACGGGTGCCTGCGTGCTTGTGCAAACGCAAATCTATTGGGGCACCACCAAATGGCTCCGCGACTTCTGCACGCGCCGAGGTTTGAATTTACAGGAGGCTGAGCTGAGTGATCCCGCGCAAATGCAACAGCTCTGCGCAGACTATAAGCCTGATTTAGTCTTTATTGAGACGCCTTCAAATCCATGGTTGCGCTCTACGGATATCGCACATGCTGCGGGCTGCGTGCATGCCCATGGGGGTCGATTGGTGGTGGACGCTACGGCGGCGACACCGGTTCTTACGAGGGCTTTGGATTTTGGTGCAGACATCGTCATGCATTCTGCCACCAAAGGCATAAATGGTCATTCGGATGTTTTGGCTGGCGTTTTGGCCACCAAAGACCCTGAAACGCCGCATTGGCAGGCCATTGCTACAGATCGACATGATGCGGGCGCGGTCATCAGCAGCTTTGATGCTTGGTTGCTAATCCGCTCAATTCGTACTTTGCCCCTGCGGGTGGAGCGCATGTCGCAAAATGCGCAAGCTGTGGCAGAATATTTGGACGATCATCCTTCTGTTGAAACGGTGTTTTACCCCGGTCTGCCAAGTTTTGCAGGCCATGACGTGGCACGGCGCCAAATGTTGGGTGGGTTTGGCTCTCTGCTGTCATTTTGCGTGAAGGGTGAGAGGGCTGATGCCTTGCGGGTTGTGGGTAAATTGGACCTATTTCATCGCGCCACATCTTTGGGTGGCGTTGAGAGCTTGGTGGAGCATCGCCACACGATTGAGCCCCACACGGGCATTCCGGAGACCCTGTTGCGACTGTCGATTGGGATTGAGGGTGTTGAGGATTTGATCGAAGATTTGGCACAGGCCTTGGCGTGTTAATTCTATTCAACAAACCATTTAACGTACTGTCACAATTTACCGACCAGAGCCTTGAGGAGCGCGAACGTGAGACGCTCTCGCCCTATATCCCTGTGCCGCATGTCTATCCGGCGGGGCGGTTGGATCGTGACAGTGAGGGGCTGTTGCTGCTTACGGATGATGGCAAATCGCAAGCCCGTATCGCTCAGCCAAAACATAAGATGGCAAAAACCTATTGGGTTCAAGTTGAGGGCATTCCCGATGAGGCCGCCCTTTCTCAGCTGCGTCAAGGAGTGGTTCTCAAAGATGGCCTGACCCGCCCGGCTTTGGCGCGTATGATCGCGGAACCGGAGGGGCTTTGGCGCCGGGATCCGCCGATTCGCATTCGAAAATCTGTGCCAGATAGTTGGCTTGAAGTTATTATTTCTGAGGGCAAAAACCGCCAAGTGCGCCGCATGACAGCCGCCGTGGGACATCCGACACTGCGTTTGATCCGGGCGCAGATCGGCGATTGGAGCTTGGGTGATTTGCAACCCGGAAGCTACCGGGTCGCGACATAAGGGCTTTGCAAATCAAAGTTGCTGGGTAACATGGGTCCATGCAACATTTAGATCTCAAAATCGAAGGTGGTCTCGCCACTGTAACTCTGAACCGCCCAGCCAAAAAAAATGCTTTGTCTGAGCAATTGTTTGATGACCTCTACGAGGCCGGCCTGCTCTTGCAACAAACTCCGAATCTACGGGCTGTGATATTGACTGGGGCCGGATCTGATTTCTGCTCTGGAATTGATTTGCAGTTTTTACAATCCTTGTTGCCACGCTTGGATGAGGTGCGCAGGAAAATGCGAAACGCACCCGTGGGTGAGGCTGCAAATTGGTTTCAGCGCCCGTGCTTTATCTGGCGTCAACTTACGGTACCGGTTATTGCTGCGATTGACGGAATTTGTATTGGCGCGGGTCTGCAATTGGCGCTTTGTGCTGATATTCGCTTGGCAGGCCAGGCCACACGTATGAGCCTCATGGAGGCGAAATGGGGTTTGATTCCTGATATGGGCATCACCCAAGTCTTGCCACAGCTGATGCGTGGTGATCAGGCCAAAGAGCTGATGATGACCGCGCGGATGTTGGATGCTGAAACGGCGCAGGCGGTCGGGTTGATCACACGGATTGTCGATAGCCCGCTGGAGGCAGCGTGGGCATTGGCAGATGAGTTGATAGTGCGCAGTCCTGAGGCGGTGAATGGCAGCAAGGCCCTGATTGATCAAACCTGGAACCTGCCGCCGGGGGAGGGGTTGGCGATAGAGGCCGAGATGCAGGCCAATATCATGGGCAGCTCGAATCAAATTGAGGCCGTCATGGCCGGATTGGCCAAACGTGCGCCAAAATTCCTTTGATAACCTACTTTATAGTTCCAAGTCTGCTGATGGGATGATTGGAAAGAAAGTTGATTGAGAGCGCAGGCCGAACCAACTGCTCTTCTCCCATATCTCATGCACTCCAATGTCCACGAGCCGGTAAAAGCTTTTGCGGTCGATAAGAGCTTCGAGATTGCTGCGCACCAGCACATAGGGTGAAGGTTCACCGGTTTGTGCGCAACGCTCAACCCTGATCGGATGCTCTGGCCCAGCAATCATTTGATCGCCGACCTGTGTTGTGAAGTGCAGATTGTCGTCGATTTGATCAAAATCAACCGCAACAAAGGGTGCATCATCGACAGTAATTCCAACTTTTTCTACTGGGGTGACAAGGAAATATTTGTTATTTTCAAATTTGAGAATTGAAGAGAAGAGTTTGACCAAAGCTGGTCTGCCAATTGGGGTGCCCATATAAAACCAAGTGCCATCGCGTGCAATTCGTATATCAAGGTCGCCGCAAAATGGTGGGTTCCACAAATGGATTGGTGGCAAGCCCTTGCCCTTTGTGGCCGCCGATACGCTCGCGGCTAGGTTCTCTGCTGATGGGGTCACAATAATTTGTCCACTCATACCATTTGTCATCTCTTTTTCTTAAGCTAACATATATATAGAACATATTTAAATAAACACGAGGCATTGTCATGACCCAAGCCGATACGCTTGTTACGCAAATTGAAGAGCTGAGCACAAAGCTGGATCAAGCCCGCGGTATGATACGCCAGATTTTCATCGGCCAAGATCGTGTGGTGGATTTGGTTCTCACTACGCTTTTATGTGGTGGGCATGGGATTTTGGTGGGTTTGCCTGGGCTTGGTAAAACCCGGTTGGTTGAGGCTCTGTCAACTGTGATGGGTTTGCATGGTAATCGTGTTCAGTTCACACCGGATCTTATGCCTGCGGATATCCTAGGCTCGGAAGTTTTGGAAACGGCGGCAGATGGCAGCCGGTCCTTTAGGTTCATACAAGGCCCAGTCTTTTGCCAGCTGCTTATGGCCGACGAAATCAACCGAGCCAGTCCGCGAACGCAATCGGCGTTGCTGCAAGCAATGCAGGAAAAGTCTGTGACTGTGGCTGGGCAAAACCGGCCACTTGGTACCCCGTTTCATGTGCTGGCCACGCAAAACCCAATTGAGCAAGAAGGCACATATCCTTTGCCAGAAGCGCAGCTTGATCGGTTTTTGCTCGAAATTCAGGTGCCCTATCCAGACCGCGCCACTGAGCGTAATATTCTTTTGGCCACTACGGGTACTGAAGAGGCGGTCCTAAGTGCTGTCTTCGATCCCGGCCAATTGTTGGCTGCACAGACCTTAATCCGCCGCATGCCCGTGGGTGACGCTGTGATGGAGTTGATATTGGATTTGGTGCGCGCCTTTCGGCCTGATGATTCCTCGGCTCCGGCTGTGGTTGCTGAGAATATGCGGTGGGGCCCGGGGCCGCGTGCGGCGCAGGCTCTTATGTTGGCCGTTAGGGCGCATGCCTTGCTGCGTGGGGCCTTTTCGCCCTCGGCTGCGGATGTTGCAGACCTGGCTTCGGCGGTGTTGAACCATCGTATGGCACTGGGCTTCGGCGCGCGCGCGCGCGGCGTGACGCAATTGGAGCTGATTACTGACGTCACTGAGGCGGTTGTGCAACAGAAAGCTGTCGCTTGATCCCTCACGCACCTTTAAATGATGCGCTTGAGCTGGCGTCAGAGTGGCCGCAGCTTTTGGCCCAAGCTCAGCTTTTGGCTCACAGTTTCGCGTTCGGCGGTCATGGGCGGCGTAGGGCTGGAGCTGGTGATATTTTTTGGCAATTTCGTCCGGCGCAAGCAGGTGACAGTTTGCGCGCAATCGATTGGCGCAGATCGGCGCGAGCCGATGATCAATTCGTGCGGGAAAACGAATGGCAGGCTGCGCAGTCAGTGCAGTTTTGGGTCGATACCTCCGCAAGCATGCATTTTGCCAGCGAGGGTAGCGGCAAGCATTTCCGGGCTGCAACGCTGGCCTTGGCCGTCGGGATGTTGCTCAGTGACGCGGGTGAAAAGATAGGCTCTAGCGATGGGTTTTTGCCCGCAAAAACCGGTCGGGCACAAATCCCCGCATTGGCGCAGGTGTTCAGCCGCATCTCGGATGATGATTTTGGCACGCCTCAAACCGATGATCTGAAACCGCATAGTCTTGCTGTGTTTGTATCCGATTTTTTTGGTGATTTTGCTAAACTGGAGCAGGCTGTAACCTCAGCCGCTGATCAACAGATTACTGGCGCGCTTTTGATGGTGCTGGACCCGCAAGAGGTCAATTTCCCATTTGCCGGCCGAACCCTGTTTGAAAGCATGTCCGGTGGGCTGCGCTATGAAAGCCAAAAGGCCGATGGCTTGCGCGCAAAATATCGTTCCGCTTTGCAAGATCGGCAAGCGGCGCTGGCATCGCTCGCGCAATCGGTGGGTTGGCAGTTTCAGTGTCATACTACGGATCAACCGGCTTCTGCTGGGTTGATGTGGCTGTATCAAGCGCTTGAATATCGCTGATGAGTATTTTTGGCGTTTTAGGGTTCACCACGCCTTGGTTGCTTTTGGGCTTGCTTGCGTTGCCAATTCTATGGGTCTTGTTGCGGTCGGTACCTCCTGCGCCGACGCGTCGCCGATTTCCCGGAGTGGCGCTGCTCTTGCACCTAAAAGATGACGACATGCAGGCTGATAAGACGCCTTGGTGGCTTTTGCTGTTACGGGCTTTGGTTGTGGCCAGTTTGATTATCGGACTGGCGGGCCCGATATTGAACCCCGCACCTGTGAGCGACAACGGGTCTGATCTGCTGGTAGTGATGGAAGGCAGCTGGGCGGATGCGCCCGATTGGGCCGAGCAAAAGCAAGAGGCCTTGCGCGTGGCCGAGCAAGCAGAAAACTCGGGACGCAAAGTTGCATTTTTGCAGCTCACCGCACCCGGACGCGCTGTCGTCTTCTCAGCCGCTGTGCTTACGCAACGGCAAATCCAAACGGCGGAGCCAAAAGCTTGGCGGCCCGAGGGGGATGCACTTGGGTTTATCTCAGAGCTCGGAGATTTTGACAGCTATTGGATGGCGTCATCTTTGGATTGGCCCGAGCGTACTGAGCTTGTCTCTGAGTTGTTGGCACATGGTGAGCTGCGGGTGTCGCTCTCCCAAACTCCAACCATGGGACTTCTGCCAATAATAGTAACGGCTCAAGGCGTTGAGGTACATGCAATCCGTTTGAATGCTGGTCAAGCCGTGCAGGTTCAGGTTGATTTGATCGGCCTGGATCCCTCTGGTGTTGAACGCAGGCTTCAAAGCATCCCATTGACCTTTGAAGCTGATGCGCTGCGGGCCTCTCAGGTAATTGAGGTGCCGCAGGAGATGCGTAATCGTATTTCGCGGATCGTTTTGGCTGGCCATCGTTCGGCTGCAGCGGTGCGCTTGGCGGATGATCGGATCAGGCGCCCGGAGATTGCCATTCTTTCTGGCGAAATTGTAGGCCGCGAGGGGCTGACACTTTTGTCTCCGGACCATTACCTCACGCAGGCGCTGGCGCCGGTGGCTGATTTAATTAGCGGCACATTGGAAGATGTCCTCTTGGCCAATCCTGATACAATTGTTTTGGCTGATGTTGCCAAAATTAGAGTCAAAGCCGCGTTGGTGGATTGGGTGAGACAAGGCGGCACGTTGGTACGTTTTGCAGGCCCGCGCCTGGCGGCACAAAGCTTTAATTCCAAAGAGGATGATCCGCTTTTGCCCGTCAAGCTGCGCGCCGGTGGGCGTACTGTGGGCGGGGCAATGTCTTGGGGGGCACCCAAAGGGCTTCAGGCCTTTGAGGTTGATACGCCGTTTTACGGTCTGCCAACACCAGATGAGGTAAGCGTCACAGCGCAAGTTTTGGCGGAGCCCGGCCCTGATTTGGCCGCACATGTGATTGCGAGATTAAGCGATGGCACGCCATTGGTGACCCGCAAAACTCTGGGTCAAGGGCAGGTAGTCTTGTTTCACGTCACCGCAAATGCGGATTGGTCAAACCTGCCGATCTCTGGTCTGTTTGTGTCAATGTTAGAGCGTCTGTCGGTGATTGGATCTTCTGGAAATTTTGAGCAACAGGCCCTAGCGGGCACTACTTGGCAACATGTGCAAGATCTAGATGGATTTGGTACCCTCAAAAAAGTCGGGGATCGTGCCGGCCTGGATGGCCAGATTTTGGCCGCCTCAAAGATTGCCGCCGAGACACCGGCGGGAGTCTATCAAGGTGGTGAGCGCCGATGGGCACGCAACATTCTCGCACAGGATAGTGTTTTGACGCCCGCCACTTGGCCCGGTGCTGTGCGGCTGATGGGGCAGGCGGTGGCGAAGCCCAAAATGCTTGGAGCAGGGTTTTTAAGTGCAGCCTTGGTCATGTTGGCAGTGGATATTTTGGCTGCCCTTTGGATCGCCGGCAAACTGCGGGGCAGGGTTATGGGTACTTTGGCCTGTATCTTGATGGCAGGCTCAAGCGTTGAAGATGTGGTGGCTCAAACTGCAGAAGCCCTTGCTATACAAGCGACCCGTGATGTGGTTTTAGCTTATGTTAAAACTGGAGATGTGGGCCAAGACGAGATTTCACGTGCAGGATTGACGGGGCTGTCAATTGCGCTCAATCAGAGGACATCGATTGAGCCGGTAAGCCCGATAGGCCTTACTCTTGGTAAAGATGAATTGGCGTTTTATCCTTTTATATACTGGCCGATCACGCTGGGGCAAAGCGGCCCCAATCCGGATGAATTGCGCAAGTTGAACCGTTACATCAAAGGTGGTGGCATGATCTTGTTTGACACCAGAGACAGCGAGATTGCCCAATATGGAGAAAGTACGAAAGAGGGTCGCCTGTTGCAGAAAATCGCAGCTGGTCTGAATTTGCCTCCCATCGCTCCAATTTCACAAGATCACGTCCTGACAAGAAGCTTTTATCTTTTGCAAGAATTCCCGGGGCGGTCATCGCGCGGCACGGTCTGGGTGGAGGCACCCAAAAGCGCCGGCGAGGTAATTGAAGGTATGCCCTTTCGTATTCTCAACGATGGGGTGACGCCGGTGGTGATTGGCGGTAATGATTGGGCGGCGGCTTGGGCAGTGGACCCGGTGGGCCAACCGCTCTTACCTGTTGGGCGCGGTCTCTCTGGTGAACGGCAACGTGAGATTGCGCTGCGGTTTGGCATAAATTTGATCATGCATGTGCTGACTGGGAATTATAAATCTGATCAGGTCCATGTGCCGGAGCTGTTAAAGAGGTTGGACGAATGACGGGCAGTACTCTTCTGTTTGATCCTTTGGTTCCGCTGGTCGTCCTACTGGGCCTGTCTTTGGCTCTTTTTACTTTGTTGGTTTTCGCGATGGTGCGACGTCTGGCGGGCTGGTTTTGGCGCGGATTTGCGGCAATTTGTGTGGTATTGGCCTTGTTCAACCCGTCTGTGAAGACCGAAGACCGCCAACCTGAGACCGATATTGTGATTGTGATAATGGACCGTTCATCAAGCCAAAAGCTGGCCAGTCGTCCTGACCAGAATGTAACTGCTTTGGCGCATCTGACCATGGCGCTCGAGACGCGGCCCAATACACAAATGCGGCTTGTAGAAGTGTCCGACGCGCAGGGTGTTGGTGGCTCGTTGGTCATGTCAGCCTTGGCGCAGGCTTTGGCGGAAGAGCCGAAAAATCGGATCTCTGCAGCTGTTATCATCTCTGATGGTCAGATTCATGATTTGGAGTTGGTTCCGAATTTGGACGTGCCTCTGCATCTCTTGGTGACTGGCGAGCCGGAGGATTGGGATCGTCGATTGGTGGTGAAAAATGCACCGGGTTTCGCTATTTTGGGTGAACCCGTTCTGTTATCATTGATGGTGGAAGATCAAGGGGGAGCACCTGACGCCGGGTTTGCGGATCTCTTTCTCTCGGTAGATGGTGATCCGGAGCAACGATACCAAATCCCCGTGAACCAAGAGGTTGAGGTTGAAGTGGCCTTGGCCCATGGCGGTATGAATATTCTGCAATTTTCGACACCCCAACTGACTGGTGAACTCACGGATCGTAACAATGCTGCAGTGGTGCAAATCAATGCTCTGCGTGACCGACTACGGGTTTTGCTCGTATCGGGCGTGCCCCACCCCGGCGAAAGAACTTGGCGTAATTTGTTGAAATCTGACAGTAGTGTGGATCTGGTCCATTTTACAATTCTACGCCCACCCGAGAAACAAGATGGCGTGCCCGTAACGGAATTGTCTTTGATTGCCTTTCCAACGCGCGAATTATTCCTCGAGAAAATCGGCGAGTTTGATTTGATCATTTTTGATCGTTACAAACGCCGTGGCCTTTTGCCTGCGGAGCATTTTGAAAGTATCGTTAACTATGTCCGAACTGGTGGGGCTATTTTAGTGGCTGCTGGGCCGGATTATGCTGGGGTGAATAGCCTGTACCGATCACCTTTGGGTGCCATCTTGCCAGGCCGTCCCACGTCGCGGGTTTTTGAGGAGCCGATCTTGCCCGTGGTGACGGATCTGGGCCGCAAACATCCGGTGAGCGAAAGCCTTGAGGCTTTTGCGCCGGAGGAAGGCTGGGGCCGTTGGATGCGGCAGATTGAGCTTGAGGCGACATCAGGTGATGTTTTGATGACCGGTCTACAAGAGCGTCCCTTGCTTATGGTGGATCGCGTCGGGGCAGGGCGCGTGGCGCTTTTGGCTTCGGATCATGCATGGCTGTGGGATCGCGGTTTTGAGGGCGGTGGCCCACAGGCAGAGATGCTGCGCCGCGTGGCGCATTGGTCGATGCGGGAACCTGACCTGGAAGAAGAAGCGCTTCTTGCAACGGTCACCGAAACTGGTTTGTTGGCCACCCGTCGCAGTCTGACCGATGACGCTGTATCAGCGCTCGGGGTGACCACGCCAAGTGGAGAGATCCTGACAATCCCCTTTGAAGAGGTGGCTTCAGGGCGTTATGAGGCGCTAATTTCAAATGGGGAATTGGGGCTTTATCGGCTGCTATCTGATGATTTGGAAGTGGTCGCGGCCCTAGGTCCGGCGGCGCCCCGAGAATTTGTCCAAACCATTGCATCGGCTAAGATTTTGGCACCGGTGCTGGCGCAAACGGGCGGTGGCTCAATGGCAATATCGCAGGGCCTGCCGAAGCTGCGTGATGTTCGAAGTGGACGGCCTGCCCATGGACGTGGCTGGATTGGCTTGGTCGCGCGTGATGCCTATACGGTGCAGGGCGTGCAGATCGCACCGTTCCTGCCTGCTTGGATTTATCTGCTGCTGTCGGCTGCAGGTTTGCTTGCCGGTTGGTTGCGCGAAGGCCGCCGTACTTAGCTATCGCCGCTAGTGCCGGATTTCAAAAGTGTGCTGGCTTGAGATGAAAATTCACGTTTCCACAGCATCCATAGCGTTACTAAAAATGCCGCTAGCAAGACGGGCGCTCCGGCCAACCATGCCAGCGAAGCGAGGGCGAAATACATCGCTCTTAGTCCCCGGTTAAAGCTCAGAGCGGCACGAATGTTGATCTCCCCGGCCATAATGGCGCGAGGGATGGCTTGTGGGTGGTTTGGGTTATTGGGCACAGCAGCCATCAAAACTGCGCAATAGCCAAACAGGCGACTGGACCAAACGAATTTTAAAAACGTATAGACCAAAAACAAGGCAGCAAAGGCCAGCTTGATTTGCAGTTTTAACGAGGTTGCCTCCCGCGACTGTGTTAAAGCATGGGTGAGCTCAACCAAGCGATCTGGTTAGCCCATCATTGCCAAAAGGCCACCGATGGAGATTAAGGCTGTGGAGCCAAAAAAGGCCGTGCTTTGGCGTAAAGATGCGAGGGTTTGCGCATCAAAGATCCGCGGGTCTCGATCCACAAAGGTTAACATCCATGCGCGGCGATAGAATGACATCAAGGCCGTGACAGAGGGCCTCCGCGCGGGCAGGTTTTCTATGAAATGGCCCATGACAAGGGCGGCTATGAGGCTGATGTTCACCACCATAAGGTCCCAAGGCGTTAAAGCCGATAAAATTACATCAAAAATCATGGGTAAATAGTAACAGATGATTTGGCCTTGCGATCCCTCAAAATTGGTTATATTTATTTACCAATTGGAGGGTTTAATATGGAAATGCCACAGCCGAATTTGGAAATCTTGTTGAAAAAGGCAAAAGTTGCCGCTGCTTTGCGGGCTGTTTTGCCCCATGATGCGGTGATCGATGATCCGTCTGAAACCCGCGCCTATGAATGCGATGCGCTGACGGCCTACCGCTGTCCGCCGATGATTGCAGTTCTGCCCTCTACGACTCAGCAAGTGTCGGATGTTTTGAAGATTTGCCATCACGAAGGCGTGCCTGTGGTGCCGCGCGGATCTGGAACATCGCTGGCGGGTGGTGCATTGCCTACGGCTGACTGTGTTATTTTGGGCGTCGCAAAGATGAGCCAAGTTTTGGAAACAGATTACGAAAATCGATTGATCCGTGTTCAAAGTGGCCGCACGAATTTGAGTGTTTCTGGGGCGGTTGAGGAGGAAGATTTCTTCTATGCGCCCGATCCATCAAGCCAGCTAGCTTGCGCCATTTCGGGCAATATCGCCATGAATTCAGGGGGCGCGCATTGTTTAAAATATGGGGTGACCACCAACAACTTGCTCGGTGTGACAATGGTGATGATGGACGGTGAAATTGTTGAAATTGGCGGGGGTCACCTTGATTCCTCTGGTTTGGACATTCTTGGAATCATTTGCGGATCTGAAGGTCAGCTGGGTGTGGTGACCGAAGCCACCCTGCGCATTTTGCCCAAACCCGAAGGCGCCCGCCCGGTGATGATTGCTTTTGACAGCAACGAAGTGGCTGGTGCCTGTGTGGCCGATATCATCAAGGCTGGTGTTCTGCCGGTGGCGATTGAATTTATGGATCGCCCTATTATTGAGATTTGTGAAAACTTTGCCAAAGCTGGATATCCTGATTGTGAAGCGCTATTGATCGTAGAAGTCGAAGGGTCTGAGACAGAGATACAAGATCAATTGGACCGCATTTGCACGATTGCTCAAAAGCACAATCCTGTGGAGCTGCGCCAAAGTCAGTCTGATGCCGAAAGTGCTGCAATCTGGTTGGGCCGCAAGTCTGCCTTCGGAGCCGTTGGACAGGTCGCCGACTATATGTGTCTGGACGGCACGATCCCAGTTTCTGCGCTGCCGGAAGTGCTGCGACGGATTAAAGAACTATCCAAACATTATGGATTGCGCGTAGGCAATGTATTTCACGCTGGAGATGGGAATATGCATCCTTTGATCATGTTTGATGCGAATAAAGAGGGTGACCTTGATCTGTGTGAGGCCATGGGCGCGGATGTTTTGCGGTTGTGTGTCGAGGTTGGTGGTTGCTTGACCGGTGAGCACGGTGTTGGCATCGAAAAGCGTGACTTGATGGAAGATCAATACAGCGCCTCTGATCTGGAAATTCAGATGGCGGTGAAGGATGTGTTCGATCCCGGTTGGTTGCTCAATCCGGCCAAGGTTTTTCCATTGTCAGTATCTGAGTCACGGCGGGCATCATGAGCGCAACATTATTCCCTCAAGACGAAGCGGAACTTTCGGCTGCGATTATTGATGCTGCTGGGCCTTTACAGATTTTGGGCGGTGGCACACGGACCATTGGTCGGATCTCTGAGGGGCAGAAGCTCAGCACTGCACAGCTTAAAGGCATTGTGCTTTATGAGCCCGGTGCCCTGACGCTTGTAGCCAAAACAGGCACGTCGATTGCGGATATTGTAACCGCATTGGCCGCTGAAAACCAAAAGTTGGCTTTCGAACCGATGGATCACCGCATCATGCTGGGGACAGAAGGCACGCCAACTCTGGGTGGTGTTATGGCGGCAAATGTTTCTGGGCCGCGGCGTATCCAAGTGGGTGCTGCGCGTGATTTTGCTTTGGGTGTTTCCTTTGTGGATGGCTCGGGGCAGTTTCTCAAGAATGGTGGCCGGGTGATGAAGAATGTCACTGGCTATGATCTGGTTAAATTGATGGCGGGATCTTGGGGCACGCTTGGTGTTTTGAGCGAAGTGGCTCTCAAGGTTTTGCCGGTGAGCGAAACCCAAGCCACCTTAAAAATCCATGTCTCCTATTGGGACCATGCTGTCGCTTGTATGTCTGCGGCACTGGGCACACCATTTGATGTCAGCGGCGCAGCCACGGTATGTGACGCTGCTGGCGGGTTAGGTGTGATCATTCGGGTTGAAGGATTTGATGCCTCAATCAGATACCGCATGACCGAATTGAAGGCTCGCCTCGCAAAATTTGGTGAGACAGAAGAAATATCTGACCCTTGGGCTGAGGTAAAAGACCTCTCCGCTTGGGCTCCGCTCGACACTGTTTGGAAGGTGTCTGTGCGCCCTACGGACGCGCTGAATATTATTACTATGATGAAGGAGCTGCAAAAAGATTATGGATTCAGCTGTCAGTTGGATTGGGGTGGTGGGCTCATGTGGCTGGGGCTTGATGCTAAACAAGTCTGCGATTTACCGGCCTGCATCCAGTTGCACACGGCGCTCCAGGGGGTTGTGGCTCAACTGGGTGGTCACGCGACTTTAATGAAATCTGATATTTTGAGTAAGCAAGATATTCCCCATTTCCAGCCCCTTAGCCGACCGGTAGAGATGATTACGCAAACCCTGCGTGGTAAGTTTGATCCGCGCGGAATTCTGAATCCGGGACGGATGAACTGATGCAAACACATTTCACAGAAACGCAGCTTAAAGACCCACAGATCAAGCGCATCAATGACATTTTGCGCAGCTGTATTCATTGTGGGTTCTGTACAGCGACTTGTCCCACCTATCAGGTTTTAGGCGACGAGTTGGACAGTCCACGCGGCCGCATCTACCTGATGAAGGATATGTTGGAAAATCAGCGGATCCCAGACGAAAAAACTGTAAAGCATGTGGATCGTTGTTTGTCCTGCTTGGCCTGTATGTCCACCTGCCCATCGGGTGTGAACTATATGCACCTGGTCGACCATGCACGGGCCTATATTGAACAAACCTACAAGAGAAGCTGGTCTGACCGTTTACTGCGTTGGACCTTGGCGCGGATTTTGCCCTTTCCAAATCGTTTCCGTCTGGCTTTGCTGTGCGCGCGGATGATGCGGCCTTTACGGCATTTGATGCCTGATCCGCGATTGAAGGCGATGCTGGAAATGGCACCGAAGCAAATTCCAGCTCGGAGCGTTAACGATGATGCGCAGATTTTCCCAGCTCAGGGCTCGCAAAAAATGCGTGTGGCGTTGATGACAGGTTGTGCGCAGCGGGCTTTGAATACGGATATTAATGATGCCACCATTAGGCTTTTGACGCGGCATGGTGCCGAGGTTGTGGTGCTCAAGCAGGGGTGTTGTGGGGCCCTAACTCACCACATGGGCAAGGTTGATGAAAGCCACAGAACGGCGGCTGTAAATATTGAAGCCTTTGCTGCAGAAGACGCTGCACATGGGCTGGACGCAGTAGTGATCAATACCTCAGGCTGTGGGACAACTGTAAAAGATTACGGTCATATATTTGAGGGCGCGCCCTTGGCTGAGAAAGCCAAACGCATAGCGGCTTTGGCGCGGGATGTCAGCGAAGTTTTGATGGATCTTGATCTGCCTAAGTTGCCAGATCAAGGCCTGAGAGTGGCATACCACGCGGCATGTTCATTGCAGCATGGTCAACAAATCAAAACCTCCCCGAAGGAGCTGTTGCGTCGGGTTGGATATAAAGTTCTGGAACCAGCAGATAGTCATCTGTGCTGTGGATCGGCTGGTACTTACAATTTGATGCAGCCAGAGATCTCAGGCCAATTGAAGGCTCGCAAAATTGAGACTTTGGAGGCGAAAACCCCCGATGTGATCTCAGCGGGTAATCTGGGCTGTATGATCCAAATTGGCAGTGGCACGGACATTCCAATCATGCACACGGTCGAATTGTTGGACTGGGCGACAGGTGGACCGAAGCCTGCGTCCCTATCGGGGCCATCCGGTCCGGGAAAAGTCCCTATTTTGCGTTAAAGCGACGCGCGAACGGCGGTTTGGGTTTCCTTTCCAAACCGCTTTTGGCGTAGAGTGACCGCATGCGCATTCTGCTATCTTTGATCATTTTTTTGCTTTGTCTGAGCCAGCTGGTTTCGGCGCAAAATGTGGTGTCCAAGCTCAGCAAGCCGGATCAGGCCAAACTATGGTTGGCGGTGGGGCGGTTGAACGTGACTGACGGCGGGTTTTGCACCGCGACATTGATCGGTCGGTTGCACATTCTGACTGCTGCGCATTGCATATATGATGCCGAGACCGGCACCCAGGTTGATGTTGAGCGTTTGGAATTTCGAGCTGGTTGGCAGGGTGGACAAGCAGAGGCTTATCGCAAAATTGGGTCAATCGAAGTGCATCCAGATTTCTCATTCCTAGGGCAAACTGGCTTGCAACGGGTCTCAAGCGACTTGGCTATATTGCGCCTGCTCACCCCTATTCAACGCCCCGATATCAACCCGTTTTCCGTGGCGCAAATGCCTTTAAAGGGGGCCTCTGTGGCCGTGGTGTCTTATGCCCATGATCGTAGTGAGGCTCCCCGGTTTAATGATGGCTGCCGTATTTTGGGCCGTAAAGAAAATGTGCAGGTATTTAGCTGTGAGGTGGATTACGGATCCTCTGGCGCGCCGGTGTTTCGGTTAGATTTGGGCGTACCGATGATTGTGTCGGTGATCTCTCATAAGTCGACTTATGCGGGCCAGCCGATTTCACTGGGCGCTTCCGCAGTTGAGAAAGTTGTGATTTTGACCGATGTGGCATCCAGCATCACAACCGATCCAATGGCCTCACGCGGGGCGAGTTTTTTACGGCCCTGACGCTCGAATGCCCCCTTGAACTGCACAATAGTGCTTCTTACATAAGATATAGATCGCCCATACGGGGATCTATATCGAAGGTCATGCCCGAATGGGGTGGCCAATTTGGAATCGCTTTTGAAAGGATACTCCTATGCGTTCGTTTGATTTTGCACCGCTCTACCGGGCCACTATTGGCTTTGATCAAATCGCTGACATGATGGATCGTGTTTCAGCTCATGACGTGGGGCAATCGAGCTACCCTCCCTACAATATTGAGAAAACCGCCGAAGATGGGTACTGCATTTCGATTGCTGTGGCTGGCTTTTCGGAGGTCGATCTCGGCATTGAAGTTAAAGAAAATACACTGCATGTCTCAGCTCGAAAATTTGAACCTGTGGATGAGAAGACATATCTGCATCGTGGCATTGCCACTCGAGCCTTTGACCGCAAGTTTCACCTCGCTGATCATGTGCGGGCCACGGGAGCGAGCCATGCGGATGGGATGTTGCACATTGATTTGATCCGCGAAGTGCCGGAAGCCCTGAAACCCCGCCGGATAGAAATCCAATCTAAAGCGCCCTTGCTGATGGAAGCCACCATCGCGTAACAGCATTAAGTTCTTCCAAAACTTATAGAAAAAGGCAGGGAAATCCCTGCCTCTTTTGCTTATATGATGTACGGTATTAGACGGACATACAGATGTATTTCAACTCAAGATATTCATCCATGCCATGGTGGCTGCCTTCGCGACCAAGCCCAGATTGCTTGATGCCGCCAAAGGGGGCGACTTCGGTTGAAATGATGCCCGTGTTGACGCCGATGATGCCATATTCCAAAGCTTCGGCGACTTTGTAAACCCGGCTGAGGTCCTTGGCGTAGAAGTAGGCTGCAAGGCCAAAGATGGTGTCATTAGCCATGGTAATCACGTCATCTTCATCTTCAAACTCAAACAAAGGTGCCATTGGACCGAAGGTTTCTTCCTGGCTAACCTGCATATCTTGGGTCACGCCGGTCAAGATTGTGGGTTGGAAAAATGTTCCACCCAAATCATGGGGCTTGCCGCCGGTGGCCACAACAGCCCCTTTGGCCAGCGCATCTGCGATATGTTCTTGTACCTTCGCAAGTGCAGGTTTTGATATCAATGGGCCCAAATCAGCCCCTTCGAACCCATCTCCAACCTGCATTTCTTCGACGGCTTTTTTGAACCGAGCGGTGAAGTCTCCGTAGACGCCGGACTGCACGTAGATCCGGTTGGCGCAGACGCAGGTTTGGCCATTGTTGCGGAATTTGCACGCCATGGCGCCGATCACGGCTTCATCGAGATCTGCATCGTTGAACACGATAAACGGAGCGTTGCCACCCAATTCCATCGAGCATTTTTTGACCTGTTCAGCAGCTTGCGCAAGCAAAATTCGGCCCACACGGGTGGAGCCCGTAAAGGTGATTTTGCGCACTTTTGGATTTTCACAGAACTCTTTGCCGGAGGCTGAGGCGTCATTGGATGGTACAATCTGCAAAATACCGGCGGGAAGGCCCGCACGTTCTGCCAAAACACCCAAGGCTAAAGCGGACAGTGGCGTCAGTTCGGAAGGGCGCGCCACAAAGGCACAGCCTGCGGCCAGAGCCGGGGCGGCTTTGCGGGTGATCATTGCATTTGGGAAGTTCCAAGGCGTGATAGAGGCTGCAACCCCAATGGGTTGTTTTATCACTGTGATCCGCTTATCGGCCTGATGGCCGGGAATGGTTTCGCCGTAATTGCGTTTGGCCTCTTCTGCGAAAAACTCAACAAAGGACGAGCCATAGGCGATTTCACCCATGGATTCCGCCAGTGGTTTGCCCATTTCAGCGGTCAGAATTTTGGCAAGATCAGCCTGATTTTCCATCATCAAGTTGTACCAAGCCCGCAGGATGTTTGAGCGTTCCTTGGCGGAGATGGCAGCCCATTTCTTTTGCGCGATTTCGGCACCAGAGATGGCACGGGCAAGATCTGTGCGTGTGAGATCAGCAACTTGTGCGATCACATCTCCGCGTGCTGGGTTTTTAACGTCAAAAGTCGCTTCATTTTCAGCATCAACCCATTGGTTGTTGATGAATGCTCGCGTTTGGAGCAAGCTGGGGTCTGATAACATGGATTTTAGTTCTGTGGATGAATCAAGCATTTTCGCCTCCCTAGGTATGAAATGTGAGATCATTTGATCGCTCATTTGTCCAGAGGAGATACGCTTTGAGCCTTGATGATGACTATGCAAATGCGGCCTATATCCCAGATGCCGAAAGCTTTCTTGAGTATTGGGATGGGGCGGCGCGCAACTACCGTGAGGCTGAGCATACGCTTGGCCGGGCACAGTTGAACCAGCCCTATGGCCCACATTCAGATCAGGCGTTTGATCTGTTTTATCCCGCAGGGCGGCCTTTGGGTTTGTTGGTGTTTGTACATGGTGGTTATTGGTTGCGCTTTGGGCGGCATGATTTTTCACATTTGGCACAGGGGGCGTGTTTGCGTGATTGGGCTGTTGCGATGCCTAGCTATCCGCTTGCCCCTGAGGCCTCTATTCCTGAGATGACCCGATCTGTTGCCATGGCCATCACCGAAGCCGCCTCGCGGATTGCAGGTCCGATTGTGCTGGCTGGTCATTCGGCTGGTGGTCATTTAGTGGCGCGGATGGGTCAGGATGACGTGGGTCTGCCAAGCGCTGTGCGCGGGCGTATTCAAAAAATTGTACCCATCTCGCCGGTGGCTGATTTATTGCCGCTAATGCAAACTGAGATGAACGTCACCCTGCAGCTCACTAAAGCTAGCGCCAAAGCCGAAAGCCCGGCATATCGGCCTAGGCCGAATGACACCGATGTGCATATTTGGGTTGGAGCCGAGGAACGCCCTGTCTTTTTAGAGCAGGCCAAGCTTTTGGCGACTAATTGGCAAGTGGGTCTTACCATTGAGGTTTCCAAACATCATTTCGACATTATCGCCGGTTTGGAAGATCCTGACAGTTCCTTGATGGCGGCGTTGCTTGAGGATTAACGGCTGCTAAGGACGATGGCGCAGCGCCACAAAGGAGCCGAGATATGTTAACCTATCGGAGCCAGTGGTGTCCAAATCAGCCTTGGCATGTTCAAATATAATCACGCAGGTGGTGTTTAGGCCGAGATCATCCTCAACAGCCGCACAATCGGCCTTTGAGAACCAATGATTGAGGCGCGGAATAGGGTTTTCATTGCAGATGACTTCAACCCTGCTGGGAATGAAATCGTCACCCGCATGTTTGCGAAGATGTGAGAACACCAGTCTCTGGCTGTCAAACTCCCCAGCAAAGACATCTGCCGTTTGCCCGCTCGAATTGGGCTGGGTCAAATGCAACGCCCGCCGTCAACTTCAAGCGCGACCCCTGTGATCATACTGGCCTCGTCGCTGCACAAAAAACTGGCGGCATTACCCATATCTTGTGGTGTGGAAAAGCGGTTGAGTGGGATAGTTGCCAGAAACTTTGCCCGCATCTCTGGAGTGTCTTCTCCCATGAAACTCGCCAAAAGCGGCGTTTCGCCTGCTACGGGATTAAGGGCGTTTACTCGGATGTTAAAAGGCGCAAGCTCCACCGCCATGGCCTTGGTTGCAGTGATCATCCAGCCCTTTGACGCATTGTACCAATTCAAGTTTGGCCGTGGTGAAATGCCAGCGGTTGAGGCGATGTTGAGGATCACTCCGGAATTTTGGCGTTTCAGAAGAGGAACTATATGGCGGGCTGTCAGATAGACTGATTTAGCATTTACTGCAAAAACCTGATCAAATTCATCTTCGCTCACATCTTCCATGGGGGTGGGCAGATGGGTAATCCCGGCGTTGTTGACAAGAATATCAATGTGGCCCCAATGTGCCTCAGCGGCGGTGATCATCTGCTGTACAGAAGCATTACTGGCCACATCGACGTGTTGGGCCAAGCCGCCGATGGAATTTGCCACCGTTTGGGCTGCATCCATGTTGATATCGGACACCATCACCTGCGCGCCTTCTTGCGCAAATTTCTGCGCAATACCGGCCCCAAATCCGGATCCTGCTCCGGTTACAATCGCTGTTTTTCCATTAAGTCGCATTTCAACCTCCGAGCTGTCGTAAATACGATGGCCATCACGCGCAAAATTGGCAATAGTAAACCTGCATTCAGCGATGGCGTCGCTGGTGGGTGGCATATTCCACCTGCGCAAAATAGATCCTGAACGCCGGGATTTGTTTTTCAATGAGGTGTCGACATGACCCAAACACAACGCCCAGATTTTCACCGATTTCATAATGGATCAAAAGTGGCTCTGCCCTTTTCTGATGCAGAATACGAAGCCCGCCTTGCGGGTCTGCGCGCCATCATGGGCGAAACCGGTGTCACTGCGGCCATTTTCACCTCGATGCACAATATCGCCTATTATTGTGGCTTTCTGTATTGTGCCTTTGGCCGGCCCTATGGGCTGGTTGTGACAGATACAGAATGTGTCACCATTTCTGCAGGCATCGACGCGGGGCAACCTTGGCGACAACATCACCTATACGGATTGGCAGCGAAACAATTATTGGTGTGCGATTTCTTCGGTTGTGGGACAAGGAGCTGTGGTCGGCTATGAAGGCGATCACATGTCGTTGGTCCAAGCTACTGCAATGGATTCGTTTTTAAACCCAGCGGCACGGGTTGATATGGCTCAGGCTACGATGACGCAACGATTGATGAAATCTCCGGCTGAGATTATGCTTATCCGCGCTGGAGCGGCCGCTGCCGATGTGGGCGGTTACGCGATCAAAGAGGCGGTATGCGCGGGTGCGCGGGAGATTGATGTGGCCATGGCTGGCCGCGACGCTGTGGAGGCTCATATCGCGCGTGAATTCCCTGATGCTGAATACCGTGACACTTGGGTTTGGTTTCAATCCGGCTTGAACACTGACGGGGCGCATAACCCTATGACAGGCCGTGTTTTGCAGCAGGGGGATATTCTCAGCCTCAATACATTCCCAATGATTTCCGGCTATTACACAGCCCTGGAACGCACGATGTTTGTGGAAACGGTTGACCCGGCTTTGCTTGCGTATTGGGAAGCCAATATCGCCGCCCATGAACTTGGTATGCGATTGTTGAAACCGGGCGTCAGTTGCGCGGAGGTTACGGCTGGGGTGAATGCCTTCTTTGAAGAGCGCGATTTGCTGCAATATCGCTCTTTCGGGTATGGTCACTCGTTCGGTGTGCTGAGCCACTACTACGGTCGCGAAGCTGGGCTAGAGCTGCGTGAAGATATCGACACGATTTTGGAGCAGGGCATGGTGATCTCTATGGAGCCTATGATCACAATCCCTGAGGGCCAGCCCGGCGCCGGTGGTTACCGTGAGCATGATATTTTGATCATCACCGAAGATGGCAACGAAAATATCACCCACTACCCCTATGGCCCGGAGTTCAATGTGGTCGCTGCTTGATAATTGATTTGGGCACCGCTTAAAGATTTGCGGTGCCCATTCGAAAGGGCAATCACGAGTTTTAGGCTTGCACACCTGTATTTTGGGTTGGCGATCTTAGCCTGACAGACATATATGTGGTTAAGTAGTTGAAGCGGAGACGCCGCCTATACAATGCTTACCTCACAAACAGGCCATCCCACGCCATGATCCCCTTGCTCGCCTTTCCACTCCCACTTTTGATAGCTCTTATTTTAGGACGCCGAGCTTGAATGCGGGATCCTCGGGGCGTGGCGGAGTTTTGGCGGGAAGGGGCCGTGGCGCTGGCTTGGGCCTCGGTGACGATCTTCTTGTGGCATTGTCTTTGGATCACCTCACTTTTACCTGCGTCTTGGCAGGATACTTTGGTCTCGGGTGCCATGTGGAGCTTGGGGACGGGCGCTGTCTGGGGACCCGTCTTGATGACTTGTTATGTGATTTGCGCGCTCAAAGCGCAGCGTGATGGGTGATTTGCACAATTCGAATAGGAGGTGTTATGATCCTTCTGGTTCCTTCCTATATGGGGTGGAACTGCCAGGGCTGACGCCGAGCAAACTGTAGTCATGGCGGGTGTGACGGCAGCAAAGGAGAAGGCTTGATGCTGACCAAATTGAAATGGATCTTTGGGCTTTTGCTCTTTGTGACGGTCTTCGTTGTTTTGCATTATAATTTACCACAGCGTGACATCGTCAGGATCACCGGGACTGAAGTACTGCGCAAAGATTTCTCAGGCTGGACCCGTATGTTTTATGCGAAGCCTGACACGGGCGATGCGCTGTCGTTTAACCGTGACTTGCGATTGATCAATTCAGTGCAGATCAATGGTAAGGTGAGCGTCTACCGCAACGAGGACACCGGATTCGACTGGCCTCCCTATTTCAAGTTGGACAGCTCAAATCTACAGGCTCAGGCCGAAGATGCGATTTCAAATCGCGACAAGCCCGAATGGTATGTCGTGCGCCATTATGGTTGGCGCAATACCTTTCTCTCGATCTACCCCAATGCTGTGAGCATCAAGCCCATATCTAGGCCAGAAGTGCGGTTGATCCCGTGGTTCAATAGCGTATTATTGACCGCACTCGCGGCCTTGTTTTGGGCGGTCTATGTGCGGGCTCGTGGATTTTGGAACCGAAGAATAAACCCCGTAATCGAAAATATTGATGCCGTAGCAGACGAAACCACCAGCCGCATTGGCGGATGGTTTCGACGTAAATAACGATTAGTCTCGGTCAAATTATTCGCCGTAGGGGATCCAGATGGTTTTGATCTCAGTGCCCGCGTCCAACCAGCTCAGGTGATCTTCCGGCGCGGCGCCTGTCCAAACGCGTTTGATGTTGCTGCTAGCTTTGGCCTTTACGGCCTGTGTTGCACCTTCGCCAGATAGGCACCAAACACTGTCTATATCCATATGCGCCCCAAGATGGGGGGCCAAATCGGCTTGCGATCCGGTTAGAATATTTACCGCACCTGCGGGGACATCTGAGGCCTCTATGATGTGGTAAAAGTCGGTGGCGGCCAAGGGGAAGGGTTGGCTTGCGCAAAGGGTTATGGTGTTGCCGGTCGACAGTGCGGCGGCCATTGGCATGACCAAGCCCAGCAGTGGCGCTGCATCCGGGCAAAGGGCGGCGATCCGCCCTACCGGTTCGCGCATGGCCAAAGCCACACCACGAATTGGCACAGATTTCGCGCGGCCTTCAAATTTATCGACCCAAGCGGCATAGGTGAATAAGATATCAACCGCTGCATCCACTTCAGATGCACCGGTCGTGGTGCCGGTCATGGCATCCAAACGAGCCGCAAAGCCTGTGGCTTGAGCCGTCAGGTTTTCCGCGATGTAATAGAGTATTTGGGCGCGCAGATGGCCGGAGATTTTGCCCCAATCACAGGCCGCTTGGGCCTGAATGGCATTGCGAATGTCTTTGCGACTAGCGATGGGCGCATGGCCCAAGAGTAGACCTTTTGCACCAAAGACTGCTTGGCTGTATCCGCTGTCAGGGCGGGTTTGTTTACCGCCGATATAGAGCTTGGCGGTCCGATCCACAGTTTCACCTGTTGTGCCTTGGCCTGAGAATGCCGCGATGCTTGCGGGCGGTGCTATGGCTGTGGCTGGTTTGCTATAGGCTTGCAGGCCTTCCCAGCCGCCTTCACGACCAAATCCGCTTTCACGCAACCCGCCAAACCCAGCCGCTGCGTCAAACAGATTGGTCGCATTGACCCAAACCACGCCAGCCATCAGCTTCGGCGCGATGTCGAGTGCGAGGTTTATATTTTCAGTCCAAATAGTGGCGGCTAGCCCGTATTTGGTGTTGTTGGCGATTTCAATGGCTTCGGCTTGCGTGCGGAAGGTGGTGGAAACCAAGACAGGTCCAAAAATTTCTTCCTGCATCAAGGTATCGGCCGCATGAAGACCTGTTATCAAGGTCGGCGGGTAGAAACATCCCTCCGGCACAGGCGTATTTGCATGATAGGTTTCACCCGCGTCATTGGCGGCAACGAGGCGTTGAATTTGGGCCAATTGAATCGGGTCTACGATTGCGCCCACGTCTATTGATTTGTCGAGCGGGTCACCGATCCTCAGCTTGTCCATACGCGCTTTGAGACGATGATGAAAATCATCCGCAATGGCTTCATGCACCAACAAGCGCGAGCCGGCGCAGCAAACTTGGCCCTGATTGAACCAAATTGCGTCGACCAAGCCCTCAATCGCACTGTCGATATCCGCATCATCAAATACGATATAAGGAGATTTACCGCCCAGCTCTAGGGTGAGGGATTTACTGCTGGTTGCTGTTGCATTCTGAATTCGCCGCCCAACGGCAGTGGAACCAGTGAATGCAATCTTGTCGACATTTGAGGCCGTCAAAGCCTCTCCTGTGCTGCCATCGCCGGTAATGATATTGACGACACCGGGTGGCACGCCGGATTGTGCACAAATGTCGGCAAAAAGCATAGCTGTCATCGGCGTATATTCTGCAGGCTTCAAAACTACGGTGTTGCCCATGGCCAAAGCTGGGGCGATTTTCCAAGCCAGCATCAACAGCGGGAAGTTCCACGGGATAATCTGACCACAGACCCCAAGGGCCACGCGATCTGCTAACGCGGTTGGCATCAATTGTGCGTGACCGGCGTGATGGTAAAAGTGCCGAATGGCCAGAGGGATATCAATATCTCGGCTTTCACGGATGGGTTTGCCGTTGTCCAAGGACTCCATGACGGACAAGAGCCGCGCATGTTTTTGCATCAACCGCGCGATGGCATAAAGCACGCGGGCCCGTGCGGGCCCACCTGAGGCCTCCCATGCAGGCTGTGCTTTGTGGGCGGCTGCAACTGCGGCTGCGACCTCATCAGCAGAGGTAATTGTCATCCCGGCCAGCTTTTTGCCGGTGGCAGGGTTGCATACGGGCATGTCATCGCGAAACGGGCCCCATGTGCCGTTCACATAGGGGCCGGAAATTCCGCCATGATCTGCAATCCACTGAAGCGCTGCACGGCGATCTTCTGGGGCCGTGCCATAATCCATTGTGTCAAAAATTGTTTCAATGCTCATAGGATTATCCGATCGGGTGACGGTGATTGGCAGAATAGGCGCCGGTGAGGTGATGTTCGAGCTGGCGTTCAATATCGCCCAATAGGGAGGATGCGCCAAAGCGGAAAAGATCTGGGCGCAACCAACGATCGCCCAACTCTTCTTTGATCAAGGCGAGGTAGGTTATGGCATCCTTGGCTTTGGAAATGCCTCCTGCGGGTTTGTAGCCAACGCGAAAATCGGTGCGACTGTGATAGGCCCGAATGGCACGCAGCATCACCAAGGTTACAGGCAGGGTTGCATTTACGCTTTCTTTGCCGGTGGATGTTTTGATGAAATCGGCCCCGGCCATCATGCAAATCAAACTGGCGCGCCCAACGTTGCGCAGGCTGCCCAATTCGCCAGTAGCCAAAATGGCTTTGACATGAGCATCACCGCAAGCGTTGCGGAAGGCAGCCATCTCTTCGTAGAGGGCTTGCCAATTTTGCGTTAGAACATGGCGGCGCGAAATGACGATGTCGATCTCGGAGGCCCCGGCCTTCACGCTTTCACGAATTTCCTCGATGCGCAGATGCAAAGGCGAAAGTCCTGCTGGAAAGCCGGTGCTCACCGCGGCGACAGGAATGCCAGTGCCTTGTAGAGCTTCAACGGCCGTTGCGACCATATCGTGATAGACGCATACCGCGCCTGTAGTCAGATGGGGTAGGCCAATCCGATCCAAAATATCTTGCCGTGCCGGTTGGCGCGCTTTGGCGCAAAGGCGTTTGACCCGACCTGATGTATCGTCGCCCGAGAGCGTGGTCAGGTCGATGCGGCTAATAGCGCGGGCAAGCCATGCCGCCTGGTGGTCTTTTTTGACTGACCGTCGGCCAGGCAGGGTGGCGCAGCGGCGTTCAATGGCTGAGGTATTGGCTTGCACCGAAAGGGCCCAATCCAAATCAAGCGGAATGCCAGCGTTGCGAGGTTCTGTGGTTTGCGGCAGATGCGCAATTGAGGTGGTGATCTGTTCCATTCAACTTGTGTGCATGGGATTGTCCGACAGTTCAAGCATTCTAGCGCGTGACAATCATGCTTCATCGGGATAATTGCAACAAAACGAAGTAAAGGTGAGCCCATGTCTTTTGATCGATCCGTAAAAATAGCCCCCTCAATCTTATCTGCGGATTTCGCGAATTTTGGCGAGGAAATCCGCTGCGTCGAGGCTCAAGGCGCAGATTGGATCCATGTTGATGTGATGGATGGGCATTTTGTCCCCAATATCACCTTTGGTCCCAGCACATGCGCAGCCATTCGGCCTCATATTTCAAACGTCATGGATGTACATCTGATGATTGCGCCGGTTGATCCCTATATCGAAGCCTTTGCTGAAGCGGGCGCTGATGTGATCACTGCGCATGTGGAAGCTGGCGCGCATATTCATCGCTCATTGCAGGCGATTCGGGCCAATGGCGCGAAAGCAGGCGTGGCGCTCAATCCCGGTACACCCGTCAGTGCGGTTGCGCATTTGCTCGATCATGCTGACTTGGTTTGCGTGATGACTGTAAACCCGGGCTTTGGTGGTCAATCCTTTATCCCACTGGAAGGCAAAGTTGCAGAACTGCGTGCTATGATTGGCGACCGGCCGATCCACATTGAGATTGACGGTGGCGTCACCCCTTTGACTGCGCCGGGTCTTGTGCGTGCGGGTGCGGATGTTTTGGTCGCAGGATCTGCAGTTTTTAAAGGTGGATCAGTTTCAAATTTTGCGCCTTATGGCGTGAATATCAACGCAATCCGTGCGGCTGTTGCTTAGGCATTCTAGGCTTTAAATAAAGTTGAAATTATCTGAGCTGCCAGCATCGCTCTCTGTAGAGGCATATCCGGTCAAAGCTCCATACGTATAGGCCACAGCTTTGGCTTGCGCTGAAACACATGCAAACGCTTCTTGAATTGCGCTTAAGGCCTTAAGCGTCCGTAAATATTAAAGATGATTTACTGGCCGGACGTTTTTGCAAACAATTTATGCAAAACTAGCCCTTGACGCCTGAGACTTGGGCCAAAGCTCTTGACCCTCGCCATGTTTGCAGCCTTCCTGCTGCAAAGCGAATGGGAGCAGATTATGGCATGGGAATTTTGGGTCGACCGTGGCGGCACATTCACCGATATTGTGGCGCAAGATCCTGAAGGTCACCTTCACAGCCATAAGCTTTTGTCTGAAAACCCAGAGCAATATAAAGATGCAGCGGTGCAAGGCATCTCTAACATCTTAGGTGATGTCCCGATTGCGAAGGCAGACATCGGTGTGGTTAAGATGGGGACAACTGTGGCCACCAACGCGCTATTGGAACGCAAAGGAGCGGCTGTTTTGCTGATGATCACCGAAGGGTTCGGCGATTTGCTGGAAATTGGCTATCAGACAAGGCCGGATCTGTTTGCCATGCATATCAAGCGGCCTCAACTATTGTATCAATCCGTTGTGGAAGTATCGGAGCGCTTGGATGCGCAGGGACAGGTCTTGACCCCGCTGGAGATGGCGCAGGCCCGGGTGGGCATGCAAGCGGCGCGGGTGGCGGGTGTGGACTCCATCGCTATCGCCTTGTTGCATGCTTATCTCAATCCCAGTCATGAACAGCAATTGGCACAGTTGGCCCGCGACCTTGGGTTTGAACA
>MDSY01065532.1_pt1 | contig 37101 bp, 8 predicted proteins | sample 811131 | NCBI WGS metagenome assembly MDSY01 (sample SAMN05326643, study PRJNA326480) | marine metagenome | isolation source: seawater | place: Atlantic Ocean: South West | collected 2010
AACGGGACGCCTGTGAACCAATTTTGGATGCTGCGCACCGCTCGTGCCAGTTTGTTTGGGAATTCCAAGTCGGAGTTTTCCGGAGTGGCGAAGGTTTCACACTCGAGTTGTTCCGCCTTGGGCGTGAACCACTGGGTGGCTTCAGGGAACTCGCTTGTGAGCCCGACACCCACGGGGGACCCAGTAGGCGTCTCAAAATCACTCGACACGGCGTCGAACATCAAGTCCGCGGCGACGGCGTCGGCGACGGTGGATCCAATTGTTTCTTCGTGCGCCGCTTCCAGTGCCGCTTCCTCCTCGGCGAGCAACTTCGCCTCGGCTAAAACGGCTTCGGCGAATAACATGTCTTCCTCCTCGGAGAGAAGGGTTTGTTGGGTTTCTTGTTCTGAAGTGATGACCTCTTGTTGTTCCACGACGGATTCAAAGGATTCCATATCAGGTTCCACTTCAACCACGGATTCCACCTGAACTGCCGGCTTCGGCTTGACTACTCTCATTTTCATATTTTTCATCTTCTTTTGCCGCGACGGCACTGCGAGTTCAGAAATAACAGCCTTGACTTCCTCTTTCGTCGTCCCCAACGGCGGGCCTTTCGATTTCGGTTTCGAAACTGACGTGCCGTCCGCTATGACCATCTTCATCTTAAACCGCCCTCTGGACAGGGGGGGGGGGATGACCATCTTCTGGTGCCGTGACAGTAACCCGCCCACCTCATCCGTGCACTGCTGCGAAGTTACGGGCGGCGCTTGCGCCGCTAACAGAGCGCCGACTTCCGCGCTGTCGTCCTTGGTCACCTTGGGGACTTTGGGCTCGTTGTTGACCACGGGCGGGGTGAGAGGCACTGGTGCGACGACGAACTGCGCGACGGGCGCGGGGATCTCAGGCACAGATTCAACCACCGGTTTCGGTGCAATTTCCACCACCACCGGCGCTCCGACCGGCACCGCGACGCTTTGCGGGTTGAGTTTCACGGGCGACGGCGGAGGGAGCACATCTAATGTGGGCGTTACGGTTGTTGTGGGGGTGGTGACTGACGCTGGCGGCGCCGCTGCTGGTGGCGGAGGCGGCGCGGGCTGCCCCATGCTCGCTAGCATCGCCTGGAGTTCACTTAAGCTGGATTCGCGTTCTTGAGACGCCGCTTCTAATGCGGCCGCCTCAGCCGCCCAGTCTGAGGGTGACGAAACGGAAACGTCCCCGGCGCCGGAAACGACGTTGGGCGAGATGTTGTCCCCCACCGATCCGTGACCAGAGGGGGGCTTGGAGACGTGCGCGATGATTGAACGACGCGCGCTCGTGGAAGAGGCGACGAGCGTGGGGCGCACGGTCCCCGACGGGGTCGCAAGAGGCGCGTTAGGCCTGCGTACGTGAGGAGCATCACGCGGAGGGGTAACGTCAATCGTCTTAGACGGGAAAGAAAAAACGACGGTTGGAAAAATCTTTGACACTTGTGCAGCTTTCCACCGTTCGCGACCGATGGCGCCCGATGGTGTTTTGGGTGGACCGAGACGGGTGTGGTGGTACGGCATTACGGGTGTGGAACGTGTGCGATGACGGAGGAGTGACGTACCTAGCGTTTGTGGCTTTGGGCGCGGCGCGTCGCACAGCGCGTTGCGCGGCGCCGAACGCGGTGGGCGCACGCATCGTAATCGCGGAAGTGTGGCTCGACATCTTTCGTTCCGTAAAAACGGGCGTTAAGGCCGATGGATGAAGGTGACTGCGTTGAGTCAGAGGACGCCGGGTACGGTGTCGAGCGCGGTGCTGCGCGTCGAGTGTGTATACACGAAGGTAGCTTCGCGAAGGGAGTTCGTTCGCGGCGACGACGGGGCGACACGCGCGTGTGTAGTGTGGGGACCCGACACCGGAACGCCGTGTCGTGGCTTTCTTCCGGGACCAAAAACAATCCGATTTGTACAACGCATCGTAGCTTCCCCTTGCTTTTCCCGTTGTCCGATAGGCACCCTGACTATTTGCCTGTCACGAAACGGTTTTCCAGAAATTCGGCAGAAAAGTCCACTTTTGCAATCGACTCCGCTTTTTGGCAATCAGGTTTTGCGCCCCACCTACGTCATTGTGTGAAGCGCTCATGGCTTCCCTGACCCTCTCGTTCGCGTCCGTGCGGGCCTCGCTGGCGCGCCGCGGCGGGTTCGCCGCGCGCACCTCAACCGCCGTGCGAGCCAGCGCGCGGTCCGTCGCCGCTGCCGCGGGCATGCCCGACGTGTCACCCGACGCCTTCGTCGTGACCTACTGCCACGTAAGTAATGTTCTTGACCCGAAGGCTTCATCTCATTCGCCCTAATTTCGCCCTCTGACACATCCCCCCCACACCCTCACGCAGAACTGAGACGGTGGCGGGCAGGAGTTCAACGCCACGCGCGACGCGATCCTGTCCGTGGTGGGTGACGCGGAAGTGGTTCCAAACAGAATAGACTCCTACCCCATCACTGTTACCGTGACGAAAGGCGATTCCACCATCTGGAGTGGACGTCAACAAGGCTTGTTTGGCAAAAATGGACGCCCGGCGCAAGCGGAGATCATCGCCGCCCTGAAAGCCATGAAGGAGTAAGATTAATGGGTATAATGAACAGCACACAACAAGCACTCGTCGTACCATCGAAACAAAAGTGACGCCGCCGTTCGAAACCGCCGATGATGAATTTGTCGGAACGAACAGAACGGCTGATATAAAAACGCGACGCAACACGAGCGAGACGCTGACACTTGTAATAGATAGGCATTCTTAATTTCAACTTTAAATAATCTCACTGCCCCCCTTGGTACCCCCGGTCCGCCAGCCTTTTCCGTAGCTCCTCCGCCTCCGCCCTCGCGGCGTCGAGTTCTTTCCGCGCCACTTCTGTTTCAACCTTGACCATATCCGTCATGATTTCGTTCATCAACTCGGTGAGGTCCTCATCCGCTTCCATCAACTTTCGCTGGATGGCTTCAACTTCAGGGTCCAATCCTTGGCCGCCCTGTGATATGGATAGGCCGGAGACGAACACAGGGCGTTGCCTGGGTTGAGGCCGTTGCACGGTCTGCTCCACGTCAATCCCAGCCCGGTCCAAAGCACCCCACAACTTTCCACTCATCTCTTCGTACTCCTTCGCCTTCGCCTCGGCTTCCGCCATGTAGAATTTCGCCTCTTCGGCTTGTTCTCGTAGAAGGGCTTGCTCCGCGAGCATGGTCTCGGACATGGCGCGGATTTCTCGGCCTTCTCGTACTTTTTCCTGCAAGGCTTGTATGTGCTGCATCAGCTTTCCAGTGGCTCTGTCACCTACAGTAGATTCAGGGCCGTGCGTCATCACCTCCGCGAGCGTCAACTCCAGCTCGTCAATCTTCCGTCGCAGCTCGTACACCTCGTCGTCCACTAACAGCGAACGCTCGCCAATAGGCGCGCCTTCTTGCCACGCAAGCGCTGTTTCCGCCTCCGCGCGTGCCGAATGCGCGCGTGCCTCCTGGATCTTGGCTTCGTTCATCGCCAAGTTCGCTTTTTCGCGCTCCACCATCAACTCGCGGCGCATCTTCTCCATCGCCTCGGCGCGGCTTCCAGATTCCTCGCTTGTTTCCATCAGCCGCACCTCTGTCGACGTGAGCTCCTCAACCATGGCTTGCTCCATCGCCGCGAGCTCACGCTCGGCGCGGTGCAAAGCTCCTTCGAGACGCTTGGCCATGGCTTGAGATTCCGCAGCAGCCGAAGCCGCCGCGTCCCGCGCATCAGTCTCCGCCAACCTCGCCTCCGCCGCGGCGACGCGCGAAACGCTCGCCAACTCGCGCCCGCGCGTTTCCAAATCAGCAACCATCTGTTCCAGCGTTTCGATCTTCTCGTACCCTTCTCGGGCCGCTGTGGCCGCCGCCTGGAGCTCTTCCTGTAACAACCGCTCACGTCGAGACGCAGCTTCATTCGCCGCAACGCGCATGTGCTCCGCGGTTTCCTCAGCAACCTTGCACCGAGCCGCGACGGTGTCCGCCAAAACAGACGCCTCATGCGCCATCGTCTCCGCGCGGCTCGTTTTTTCCCGCGCCGACTCCGCCGCGCTCGCGCTGGCCATCGCTTTTGAGCGCGCGTGCTCCAGGTCTTCGCGTTTGGGGACACCCATAGATCTACTTTCCTCATCAGTTTTCCTTCTAGCCCGATCCTCAATCTGCCGGATACGAAACGACGCGGTTGCGGTGTCCTCGGCGTTGTACCTGGCTTCCAACGGCCCTGTTTCCACCCCAGCCAACGAAAGCTCCAAACTTTCAATCGCCGAGTCCCGCTCGCGCGCCGCCCGCGATGCTTCATCCGCCATCGCGGTGAGCTCACCGAGGACCCACTCGTAGTCCCGCTTGGCTTGCTCAGCGGCCTCGCGGGCCTCACGCTGCCTGTGCCCATCCACGGGGTGCTCGTCTCGGCCGCGAACGGAATTATTTGACATGCCATCGCCCCCTAATCGAATCTGCGCCGCTCGCGCGTCTGCTGCGCGTTCTTTCTCCGCCGCCTCCTCCGCCGCCCGTCTTGTCGGTTCAAGCTCCCGCTGCGCGATTTCAATCTGCCCGCGCATCCACTCCAACTCACGTCGGCGCTCATCAAGCGCGTTTTGAATCCCCTTGGCGCGTTCATCAGCTTGCTTCGCCCTGAACGAAGCTTCAGCCGCGGTGACTAAGGCTTGCCTTCGCTTTTCCTCTGTGTCGCTTGACTGAGTGTTGTAAACGTCGTTGCCACCGCCACCGTACCCGCCCCCATTCCCTGAACGTTCAATGACCCGCTTCATTTGCTCCAGCCCGCGTTCCTTTTCGTCGAACGCGTTTCGAATCTCACGCGCCCGCCGCTTCGCCTCCCGGCTCACGTACTCAGCCTCTTCAAGCGCGAGCTGCGCCGCGCGGCGGTCGGCTTCGTCCGGGCCGATTTCGTTTTGGGAAGAAAACTGAGAAGACGTCTGATACGACTGCTGAGAAGACGTGTGAGAAGACATACCTCTGTTGCTCCTGTTGTCGTTCTCGGGGTCGTACCCTTCGTCGCCGCCGCGGTCTTGTGTGCGGACGGGGGCCTCGTGTTGAGGGGACCCAAAAGAACTTTGAGAACCGCCGCCACTCGCCTGTGCCATCACGCTCTTCATCTCACCAACGTGCGCCTCGAGCCGCGCCACGGAGGCTTTGAACTCCTCTGCTTCGGTCTTGGACGCTTCCAGCTCCCCGTGCACGCGCTGCGCTTCAGAGCTCAAAAACTCGCGCTCGTGGTCGCTCGCGTTTTGCAACGCGGCATAAACATTTTCGTACCGCTGAATGTTGTGTTTAACAGTGTTACCGAGCACGTCAAGTTGCCCTCGCATCTCACACAGCTCGGACTCGCGCGACTCGAGCTGCTGTTGCGTGGGGACGCCACGAGGGTCGCTAACTTGTTGCTGGTTGGTGGACATGCTGGACATGCTGGACCCTCCCCCGAAACCTGCTGAAGAACCCATGTTCGCAGCTTTTTCCCGTGCGCTCCGCTCGAACGCCTCGTTCGCGGTGCGCCGCAGCTGCTCCAGCTCCTCCGCTCGCATCACCGTGTGCTTGGCTTCTTCCAGTTGACCCCGCATGGCGCTCAGTTCGTCGCGCGCGTTTTCGTACTTAGCCCTAGCCTCGTTTTGAGACGACCCGAACCCACCGGAGTTATTGCTGTTACCACCCATGCCACCCATGCCACCTTGTTCCTCGGTTAACCGTCTCTCAACCGCCTTCGCTTCTTCGCTTTCCCGCACAGCGCTCTCCGCCTCGCGCCGCGCGCTTTCCATGTCGCGCTCGGCGTCTGAAAAGTCGCGCTCCTTCTTGCCCATCTTGCCCTGCATTTCCTGCAACCGCTCTGTGGCGACGCGTAGTTTGTGCGACGCGTCCACTGACGCGACCGCAGCTACGCGTCGCGCTTCCTCAACCTTTGCCGCTTCAGCCGCGATTCGTTTCGTGTTTTCAAGCGCCTCAGTCATCCGCCCAAACTCGCCGTACGCGTCGCCGCTCTCGCGAAGAAGCTCCCGCGCCCGGTCCTCCGTGGAACTCAGCTTCAGCTTCGCGGACTCCACTTTAGCTTCCTGCGCCTTGCGCTGCTCCTCCAACCCAGCAGCCCACTCCGCTGTGTTCTTCGCGTCCTGGACCCGTCGTTGTAACTCCTCGGAAACCCCGGAGCCGCTGGAGTGGTGGCCGTGGTCGCCAGCTTTCTCAATCTCGTCGCGCAAAACGCGTTCGCGCGATGCCGCCACGTCGTACGCCTTCGCCGCCGCCACTTCCGAGACCCTCATTTTTTCCACCGCGTGCGATGCGGAGTCCGCGGCGTCGCGTGCGGATGAAAAGCACGCGGTCTCTGCTTTCAGGGACGCCCTGGCGGCTTCATCGCGCACCGCGGCGAGTCGCGCGCATTCGTCCCTGTATTTTTCCAGTGCGATTTTTCCATCCGCCACATCGTTGGCGAGGAAATCAACGCGCTGCTTACACTCCTTCACGCGCCGCTGGCCCTCGTCAGTTCTTGAATACGCGTCTCTCGCTGCATCTCGTGCGTCACTCCGCGCGTTGTTAGCTTCGTGTCTCAAACCCTCGATTTGGCCCTTCTTCGCATCACGGGCTTCGAAACCTTGTTGTTGGTGCCCTTCCAGCGCGTTCGCAACTTCCGTGTCGCCGCGTTCGTTCGACCGCCGAATCTCCCCCGCGATGGAGTCCAAGTCCCGTCGGAACCGCGCCAGTTCGCTCTCCGCCCGTCGCGTCGCCGCGTCCGCCGCTAACACCCGCTCGTTCGCCGTCTCAGCCAGCTTCGCAAACTCACGAGCAACCTCCGCGGTTTCCTGCCTCGCCGTGCTCAACTCACCGCGCGCTTGTTTCAACTCCTCCGCCTTTTCCGCGACGCCGCGTTCCGTTTGCTCAACCTTTCCCTCCGCTTCGTTCAAGCGCTCGGTGGCTTCGCGTGCGGTGACTTCAGGGGCACGCGCGTCTTGTTCCAATCGCTTGGCCATCTCGAGTTTCTCCTGCGCAGATATCGCAGCCGATCGGGCTTCATCCGCCGTGGCGGAGGCGCGTTCCTCCGCCCGCAACGCCCTTTCCGTGGCTTCAGAAGAACCGGCGTTGCCGCCTTCATACGCCGCATCCCTGGCGGCAGCCAGGTCCTCCCGTAACCGCCCAGCGTCCCGCTCCTTCTGCTCGATCGCGGTTTTCAACGATTCGGCTCTGTGCTCGGCTTGGTGTACCCGTAAGTTCGCCTCGTCCTGTTTCGCAAACACTTGTTCCTTGTACTCGTCAAACTCTTTCTGCGCGTGCTCCAGGGCGCGGCCTTTTTCCTCCGCCGCGGCCCACGCTTCGTCGGTTCGGCCTTTCGCGTCGTCCACCCTGCGTTCCGCAGCTTCTTCAGCTTCTGTTGTTCGTTGACGTGCTTCCTCGAGTTCATTTCGCAAACGCTCCAGCTCCGCGTCCGCCTCCGCTTTCGAGGTGTGCACTTCGCGCACGCGCTCATCCGCTTTCTTCATGCGGTTCGCCGCTTCCATCGTCGCCGACTCGACGCCGTCGGCTACGGCTTCCAACATGGAGCGCGCTTCAGTGAGCTCTTCGCGGGCAGTAACCAGCTCTAAATCGCGTTCGGTGATTACCTTTTCCGCGGCTAACGTGGCTTCTTTGGCTGCAGCTAACTCTGCGGCGACTTCATCGGAAACGCCGCTCGCCGCTTCCAGCTCCTCCTTGGCGCGTTCCAAATCAGCCCTCGCCTCGCCGAGGTACCACTCCTTCTTCTCCGCCCGGTCTTGAAGCTCCGCGCACTTCTCCTCCAGTTCCTTTACCTTGTGGCCGTGCTGCTCCGAAAACAATCGGGTGGACTCTTCCGCGCGTTTGCGCCCATCCTCCGCTTCCTTCGCCCTGTGTTCCGCGTCCGCCAAAGCGCCTTGCATTGACTGCAACCCCTTGTCTTTATCCCGCAACACCTCTTCCTCCGTAGACGCCGCCGCGCGTTTCCATCGCTGTTTATCTTCTTCGTGCTTGTTCTTCAGCCGTTCAAGTTCCATCATCGCGTCAGCGCCGCCCTTGGCGCTTTCCTGAGCCACTTCGTTCGCCCACTTTTCAAGCTCACCTCGGGCGCCGTTCAGCTCGCCCCGTAATTGTTCAAGCTCGTTTCGTAAACGGTCGAGTTCCACGTCCTGTAACCCGACGTCTTCCTTGGCTTTTTCGTACCGCTGGTTCGCTTCGTCCCTTGCGCGTTCCAGGTCCTCAACTCTGCGTCGGTTCTCCTCCGCGGCGTGCTCAGCGCCTTCTTTACTACGCTGCGCTTCATCCGCGCGCCCGCCGGTTTCGTTCAGTTGACGCCGCGCATCTTCCAGCTCCGAACTCGCTTCTTGCTCCATCTGCTGCGCCAACGTCGCGGCGTCGTGCCAGTGGTCGATTTCCTGCACCAGCTCCTTGACTTTCGCGGCTCGTTCATCAGCCGCGGCGGCGAACAACTCCTCTGCTTCACGCGCTTCTTTCCGCGCTTGTTCCAAATCACGGCGCGCCACGTTGAGCTCTTCGTTTGAAGAGTTCAACTGTTGCTGCGCCTCCCCGAGTTGTTTACTAACATCGTCCACCTGTTTCCTAGCGTCGTTCAGCTCGCCTTGAAGTTTGCCGTCACCTTTCGCCCGGGTCACTACGCCCAACCGTTTGGCACCGTGACCGCTGGACAATAGCGCGTGGTCGAACCCGAGGTTTCGAGCTCTCGCATCGACTTGCGGGCGCGGTTGGAGTGAGTTCGGGGCGCGGTTGGACCGGAACCGGCTCGTCACGCACGTCACGCCTCTGCGCCACGATCGAGCGACGGACGCGCCCGCTGCTGGGGCGAGCGCGGGTCGGGTAGCGCCGAGACCGGGAGTGCTGGACATCGCCCCTATGCCCTACGGAGGAAACGCCGAACGAGGGGCGGTCCAGTCAGCCCACGGATGACAAATAAAATGAAATGACACCGACGAGCCCTTGAACCGAAGATGCGCGGCGCCACTCGGGCTGTACACGACGTTATTAGTACCCTTTCTTTCGCCACACAACCGAGTGAGAGCCTCGCGATCGACGCGACCGCACTCAACCACCGTACCCACGTCGGGCCCGGTCGGAAATGAAGATGTATTTTTAAATCGGAGAGTTTGAACTGGGAGCTTTTGAGTTATCCAATGCTGATCCTCGTTACTGAACCGTCAGCAGCGCGAGGTTAACAAGGACCTCGGGTTCGCCGCACGCGCCATCCAGAATTCCGTCTCGCTTTTTCTCTCCTTTCTTGAAAACAGTCCACGCGCCCACTTCTCCTCTTCACACTTCCCCGGCACATAGCATGGGAATGGGCGCGACCGCTTCCGGCCCTACGGGCGAAAAGGACGAATACGTCGTGACGTACTGCAGGGTACGTGGGTGGACCTCTTTGAGTAGCACCCGCTGCGTATCTCCGTACCCACCGCCGACTGTGTGTCACACATGTGTCATGTTCTCCTTCGCCGCCGCTGACCTCCCAATCCCGCCCTCTCCTCCCATCCCCAGAACTGAGACGGAGGCCAGCAGGAGTACAACGCTGCTAAGGACGCTATCACGCGCGTGCACAAAAACGCAAAGGTGGTGCCTAACCGCATAGACTCCTACCCCGTCACCGTGACTGTGAGTCAAAATGGCGAGGCTATTTGGTCCGGAAGACAGCAAGGATTGTTCGCGAAGAACGGACGCCCGGCGCAAGCGGAGATCATCGCCGCCCTGAACAAACGAGGGTAAATACACATAGAGGGCGATATGAGTACATGCTCTATGGCACCGTATACCCAAAAAACATGACCGCACACTTTTTGTCATCTCGAACTCAACCCCGCTAGCCGTGACGTCACCGCTCCTAAACCTCTTTTTTTAGAGCCGAGCGGAGACTGATTGATTGGAAACAATCTCTTGCGAAGGAAAGTTCAAAGGTGACTCAAGAGTGGCGCATGCAACATTCTTTTAATCATATAGGCAATACATAAATAGCACTAGGTTGTCTATTGATATAGGACGCAATACTTTTACTAATAAACCGGGAGGTCAGGCGACGCGGCGGGCGGACATTCTTTTTGTCCATCCTTCGCTCGGTCACCCTTGCTTCCCTTCACTAACTTTTTTGACACACTGCATCAATTTCAACTCTGCAAGTAACTTATTACTTCGCCGCTTCCGACCCCGCCCCCCTGGCGACCGTGGCTGACGGGTCAATCCCGATTGCTTCGGCTTGCGCCCAGAGCGCGGCTGCGATTTCCTCGAGAATGTCCGCGGTGGCTTCCGCGTCGCGAAGCGCCGAGCCGACTGAAGGGTCATCCGGGGTGAGTTTGTCCGAAACTGTAGGAGGTGCAGTTGGAGCGGTAGCAACGGGAACCTCTCTGACTGCCTTAATCGATTGCTCAATAGTCTGACTCAGACGGCAAATCTCCGCGCTTCTCCTTTCCGCACGTCGCACCCCCTCAAGTGCCGCGCCCTTGACGCTCGGCACCACCCCCGCGCTCACCGCAGCGTTGTAGTACTGCAGCGACGACCCGTGGTGAGAATGCGCTGAGACGTTTCTCAAATCCTCAAGAGTTTGTTGTTCCATCTTGTCGATCTCTTCCTCGGCTCGGGTGAGAGAGACTTCCAGCCGGCTATACGCTTTAGCCGCGTCCGCAGCCGCCTTCGCTGCTGCGTTCTCAGCACCTTCACGTGCATTCTCTGCGGACGCCACGGCGTTCTCCGCCGCGCTCACCGCGTCGCGCGCGCGCAACTCCAAGTCGCTCAACGACTGTTCCAGCTGTTCGATTCGTAAATCGCGGTTTTTAGTTGCGATGGTCGCTTCTTCTTGTAGCTTTTGTGCCTCGGCTGCGAGTTTTTGGTACCTTGTCTCCGCTTCTTGAAGCGTAAGGCGCACTGCGTCTTCCTTCTCCCTCGCTGCAGCTGCAGCTTCGGCGTTGGCTTTCGCTGCGCCCTTCTCCGAACGGCGCGCGCGCTTCGTCGCATCCTCCGCTGCGAGGCGGGCGCGGTTGACAACCTTCTCCGCGCGCTTCAGCCGCGCCGCCGCTTCCACGGCGAGCGCCGCGTTCGCCCGCGCGGTTTCACGCGCGTCCCGCAAATCAGAACGCATAGTGTTAAGCTCGCGGTCCTTGTCCCGCATCTGCAGCTCGAACTCGCGTGAAGCGTCGCCGCCCGCTGTCCGCGCCGCGTTCGCCGCGTCAACGGCTAGTCGCATTTTCTGGAGCTCAGCCTCCGCCGCGCGGATGCGCTCACCGCCCTCCTCCGCCGCCGTCGTCGCGCGGCGCTTGACATCCTGAAGCTCGAGTTCAAGCTGTTTCGCGCGTCGCATAGCAGCTTCATTATCAGAGGTGTTTTGCCGGTCATTTCGCATTCTCTGCACCACGTCCTTCGCCCCTTCAAGTTCATTCTCCAGCGCGTCGATGCGCGCACGGCCGTTTTCCGCCGCGAGCGCCGCGCGCCGCTTGACGTCGTCCAGCTCCTCCTGGATGCGCCGCGCGCGTTGCTCGCCTTCATTTGAAGACCTGGTGCTGGTTCGCGAACCACCAGAATCCGACTCTCTCTGTTCCGCCATCTTCGTGAGCTCAGCACGGACCCGTGCCAGCTCTGCTTCCGCTTCGCGAATCCTCGCCCCGCCCTTCTCCGCGGCTTGCGCCGAGGATCGCTTGACGTCCTCCAGCTCGGCGGCGAGCAGCACTTTCGCCCCCGTGCTTCCCTCGCCATCGATTATGCGTTCAAGCCGCTTGATCTCCGCATACGCACATTTGCCCTTCACCACCTCTTCCTCCAGCGCACGGATTTTCGCGGTGCCGTTCTCCTGGGCAACAGCGGCGTCGCGCTTGGTGGTTTCCAGCTCCGCTTCCGCCGCGAGCGCCCGGGTTTTGGCGTACACGAAATCCTGCTCGAAATCATTCTTCGCGCTTTGCTTTTCGAGTTCGCGCTTGGCTTCTTCCAGCGCAGTTTCAGCGGCACGGATACGCGCCCCCCCGTTCTCCGCGGCAACCGCTGCTGCTCGTGTAACCTCCTCGAGCTCTGCCTCCGCGTCTTTGGCTCGGGCGATGGAACCCCGGGCGCTTTCCAGTTCCTGTTTCAGCGCCTGCGTTTCGTCTTCCAGCGATTGAATTCGCGCCCGCCCGTTCACCGCGGCACTATCCGCGCTCGCCTTCAGCTCTTCAAACTCGGTCATCAATTCTTTAAGCTCCTCTTCCGCTCGTGCTTGGCCGTTCTTCAAACGCAAACGCAAGTCCTCAACCTCCGCCACGGCTTGCATGTTTTCCGATTCGCTTTTCTGCGCCATCGCGGCGAACCGTTTCGCCTCTTCAAGCGTGGCGCGAGTAGCGGAGAGCTCCTTGTCCTTCTCGGCAATCTCGGACATCAACCTCTGAGCCTTGTCCTGCGCGTCTTTGATCCGCGCCCTGCCATCCTCCGCCGCCGAGTTTGCTTGTCGTTTGACGTCATCCAGCTCGCGTGCGGCGTCGCTCGCGGCTCTAGCCGCGGCTCGAGCTTCGTCCAGAAGCAAGGCCATTTGCCGCATTTCTTCATCTTTCGACTTCACCGCGTTTGCAGATTCCATCGCCCGGTCCTCGGCGACCCTCAATCGCCGGTTCCCCTCCTCCGCCGCGTCCGTCGCGGCTCTCCGAATACCCTCCAGCTCCCCGACAATCTCCATGGTCTTTTCCATGGCTCTGGCTTCACCTTTTTTCAACCTTCGGGCCATGTCCTCCGTGGCTTCCTCTGCCCTTCGCCGGCGGTCTTCAAGGTCCCTCGCCGCGTTCGCCGCCGCCATCGCCGCTTCCCTGGCTTCGTTCAGCGCCTCCCGGACGGAGCGCATTTCACTCTCCTTCGCGTCCACAGCGGCGCGCCACTCCTCTGCGCGTTCCTCCGCGGCCGTGATCCTGGTGCGGCCGTTCTCAGCTGCCGCCACAGCCTGCCTCTTCACAGTCTCTAATTCATCAGCCAAACGTACAGCGTTCTGCTCACCCGCCTTTGCCGCTTCGAGCGCCTTTTTCATTTCCAAAAACTCACCCTTCTTCGCCTCCATCGCTGAGGCCCACTCCGCCGCTCGTTCCTCGGCTTTCTTTAAACGCGCTCTTCCGTCGTCAGCCGCAGCTTCCGCGGCACGTCGCGTTTCCTGAACCTCCGTGTCTTTCGCCGCAACAGCGTCCCTCCAATCCAGCGCCCGTTTTTCAGCCGCCAACACAGACGCCTTGGCTTGTTCCAGCGTCTTTGAAAAGTTTTCGCGCTCAGCTTTTAAAGCGTTTTGGTCGAAAGAAGCTTGGCTCACGGCTTCCTCGAGAACCTTGCTCACGCCGTCCAGCTGCGACCACGCTTCCGTTGCGGCCTTGGAGGCTTCCTCGGATTTGCGTTGCGCTTCGAGTCGTCCGTCCCTTTCCTTGTGCGCAGCAGCGGACGCGGCGGCGTAGCGGTCCTCGGAAACGCGTTTTTCTTCCATCGCCGCGCGCGCTGCGTTTTGCGCATCCCGCAAGCGCTCGCCGGCTTCCTCCGCCGCGCGCTCGGCTTTTTCGCGGAGCTCCTCCGCCACGGCTCGTAACTCATCCGCCTGGCGAAACTTATCCGCAAAATCTCTTCCCCTGGTTTCGTTCGAGTCCGCTCGTTCTGTATCTTCCTTCGCCTTGGACCACGCCTCCTCTAAGTTGCGTCTGGCTTGTTCTAATTCGGAACCCATTTCGTCCCTTTGCGTTTCCGCGACTTTAACGCGTTCTTCAGTTTCCCTCACGCGCGCTTCAAGCCCCCGGACTCGTTCGATGGCTTCCTGTTTGAACCCATCAAACTCTTTCCTCAAAACGTCGTACGCCTGTTCCCTGTCCGCCAGCGCCACCACCGCCGCTTCCAGCTCGTTCGCGCGTTTCTTCAACGTCAAATCTCTTTCCTCAACCATCCGCCGCGCTTGGTCGCGTTCCTTCAGGTGCTGCGCAAGCGCGTCTTCGCGTTCGCGCACCATTGCGCGCGCCGCGTCCCGTTCCTGTTCCCGCTCTTGAAGCCACCGCTCGCGCTCCTTGACCAGGGCTCTGGCTTCGTCGCATTCCGTTACCCGCTCACTCAACGCGTCGTCGCACTTGGCGATTGCGGCGTCGCGCTCCAACACCATCGCGCGCGCTTCGTCACGTTCAAGCTCGCGTGCGTGTACCAGCGCCTCTTTACTGTCTGCGATCGCACGCGCTTCGTCGCGTTCCACAACGTACTTTGCCATCGCGGAATCACGTTCCTCAACCATCTGCCGAGCCTCATCGCGTTCCTTCAAGTGCTGCGCAAGGGCTTGTTCGCGCTCGCGCACTTTGTTCCGCGCGTCGTCGCGTTCGCGTTTGCGTTCCTGAAGCCATTGCTCGCGTTCGTTGACCAACCTCCGCGCGTCATCACGCTCGCGCTCCCGGTCAACAAGCCACGCGTCGCGTTCGTGTACCATTGACCGCGCCTCGTCCCTTTCTGTTAAACGCAAATCCATAGCCACTAAATTGTTCTGCAACTGAACGTCTCTGTCCTTGACCATCGCCCTCGCCTCGTCTCTTTCCTGTTCGCGTTCACGAAGAAACGCGTCCCGCTGTTCCACCATCGCCCGCGCTTCGTCCCTTTCACGCACGCGTTGCGCTAATTGGTCGTCTCGTTCTTGCACCATCCGGCGCGCATCGTCACGGTCCTTCAAGTGCTGCGCCAGGGCTTGTTCGCGTTCTTTGACCATCCTGCGCGCGTCGTCCCGCTCGCGCTCGCGTTCCGCTAACCACTTCTCGCGCTCCTTCACCATCGCCCTGGCTTCGTCGCGTTCTTTTTCCCTGTCAACCAGCCAAGTGTCTCGTTCGTGCACCATGCCCCGAGCCTCGTCGCGTTCCCTTAAACGCTCATCCATCGCCACGGCGCTGTTCTTGATCACTACGTCACGATCAGAAATCGCGGCGTCGCGCGCGAGCACCATTTGCCGCACCTGGTCGCGCTCCACACGCAGCTCCTCGACAACCTTCTCGCGCTCGGCTAACGCAATCACAGCCGCCTCAACTTCACCCGCGCGCTGCGCCAGTCGAGTGTCGCGTTCCTCCACCATCTTGCGAGCCTCGTCGCGTTCTTTCAGGTGCTGCCCGAGCGCCCGTTCGCGGTCGCGCACCATGTTGCGCGCCTCGTCGCGCTCCTTCAGGTGCGTCTCCACCAACGCCTGCCGTTTGTCCGCGATCGCCCTAGCTTCGTTACGCTCTTGAACTGACTTACGGAGCATCACATCGCGGTCCTCCACCATCCTACGAGCCTCGTCGCGGTCCTTGACGTGCAGCGCCAGGGCTTGTTCGCGGTCCTTGACCATTGACCGCGCCTCGTCCCTCTCGCGCTCGTGCTCCTCCAAAAGCGCCTGTCGCTTGTCCGCCACCGCGCGCGCTTCGTCTCTTTCTTGAACAGACTTGCCAATCGCCGCATCCCTCTCCTCCACCATCCGTCGCGCCTCGTCCCTCTCCTTCAAGCGCTGCCCGAGCGCAAGTTCGCGGTCCCGGACCATGGACCGCGCGTCGTCGCGCTCGTACTGGCGCTCGCCCAACGCCGCGTCGCGGTCCGCAACCATCGCCCGCGCTTCGTCGCGTTCGCGCTGGCGTTGATTCAGCGCGGCGTCGATATCCCGAAGCTGTGCGTCTCGTTCGTACACCATGCGTCGCGCGTCGTCGCGTTCTTTTTCGCGTTCCGAAAACAAGCGCTTGGCTTCTTCCAGGTTTCGTGTAGCTGACGCCAACTTGTTTTCGTTGTCCTGCACTAATTTATTCGCCGCGTCGCGTTCCTGGGCCGCGAGTCGCACCGCGTTGTCCCTTTGCTGAACGCTAAGCTTCGCGTTGCTCAAATCCGTCCGCAGCAAGTCGATGTCGCGTTCAAGCCCCTGCTTTAGAGAAAGAAGCTCACGGTTTTTAAACGCGACGCCGCGTTCGAGCTCGGCGGCTCGTTTTTCCGCCGCCGCAATACGCGCGCCTCCCTCCTTCGCCGCTCGCCGCGCCATATGCCGGACTTCGTCTAACTCGCGCTGCGCTTGGTCCGCATTTTGCGCAGCCAGTTCCGCTTTTTGCACTGCAGCGGCGCGCTCTTTATCTATCGCCTCGACATCTGGTTGTGAATCTTGATACTCGACCAAAGCGCTCCTGAACTCGGTTATCTTGGCCTGCGCTTCTTCCAGGTCGCTGCGCACGCTTCGCGCTCGCATTTCCCACAGATGCGCAGTCTTCTCCGCGTCTCTTGACCTCGTTTCCGCCTCTTGAGCGACGCGCCGCGCCTCCGCCTCAGCAGCGAAAGCCGCGTCTCTCGCGTCCTGGAGCGCACGCTGGTCAAGAGCGGCCCACTTGTCCGCCGCGGTCCGCGCCGCGTCATCCGGGCTCGGGCTCGTGGGGTTGTTATCCCAGAAACCGGCGCGCACGGAAACCGAGGCGCGGCGGGGAGGTAAACAACGCGAAGAGAAGCGGAGATTCTTCCCGCGTGAAAGGGTCGAGTCCCTTGCGCGCCAAGCCACCGAAGCGGCGGGGGAAGTACCCGCCAAAGCACACGAAGCAGTCATTCAGGCGGAGGAGGTGGTCGATGAGTACCTGTACTTTTTCTCGACCGGTCCGAGGATTTCGGAAACGAAGTGCGCGTCTCGTCGCGCGAAGGGCCCTATCGCCGGACACACGGACTGTGCGCCGGGTACCTCTCAAAAGAGGCGAAAGGTAGGCGCGCCGCGGCGTTCCCTGGCGTCAGCAGGGTCCGCGCGCGGTGAGTCAGTGGCGGGAGTGCCTAGGCACAGTCGATAATCGCTGACGATGTGCTATTTGGATATTTTTGAATTCCAGTAAGTTGGTATCGGCGCCACCAAGCATTCGTGGTCTATTCACGGTTTAATCCCCCATACAATTCAGGACTGAGAGACGAGAAAGAAAAGAATGAAAAAGTGAAGAGCGAAAGGTCAAGTGGTGGTCGTATGCACAATATCTCCGGCTATCACCGCCCCTTATTATTACCTCCTTATCATATTTATTGATGCTTGTGATCCTTCGCGGCGAGCGCCCGCGCGGCGAGTTGCCGCGCGATCTCCTCCATCTCCTCCAGCGCCCTGTTCTTTTCAATAAGCGTTTGTTCGTTCGTCCACGCTTCGTGCCGCGCGTCGTCCCGCTCCTTCTCCCGTTCCGCCAGCGCCGAATCACGCTCTTTGATCACGTTATCGCGTTCCCACGCGAGGTGGCTCTGGTCGTCCCTTTCCTTCTCAACCTTGTGGATGTGCTGTTCGCGTTCCCAGGCGGTGTGCCTCGCTTCGTCGCGCTCGCGGGTCAAGGACTCGATGGCTTGGTCGCGCTCGTGAAGCGTAGCGTGCGCATGGTCCAGGTCGCCTCGTGTGGCGATAATCACGCCCTCGCGGTCATCCGCCACGGCCCTGGCTTCGTCTCGCTCGCGCACGGCGTCTGAAATCACGGCGTCCCTTTGGGTTACAGCTGCGCGGGCGGTACTCAAATCCCTGTGCAGCGCGTTTAAATCGCGGTCAAGCGCCTCCCTCATCACGCGCACGTCCCGGTCTTTGTCCCCGAACGTGCGTTCCATCTCTTGCATGCGGCTTTCCGCAAACCGAATCCGCTCTTCCGCGCGTTCGTTTGACTCCCGCGCGCTTCGCTTCAAGTCCTCGAGCTCCCGCGCAGCTGCTTTGGCCTGTTCACCCGCTTTCGCTTCGCCTTGCCGTAACCGATGGAACGCCTCTTCAGCTTTGGCCAAAGCGTCGCGTTCCGTCGCGCTCGGTCCGCTAGAAGAGCCATAGGACGAGCCGTACGATGAGCCACCACTACTCGAGCTCATCCTTAGCTCGTCGAGTTGCTTTTTCGTAAACTCCAGGTCGCCGCGGACTTCCCTGGCGCGCGTTTCCCACAATGCCGCCGCGGCTTCGGCTTCGCGCAACTTTTCGGCCGACGCATCCGCCTCTGCCGCCGCTTTGCGTCGAGTTTCGCTCAGCTCCTTGTCCGCTTCACGCGCCAGCCGTTGGAAGTCCTCCGTGGGGTGCGCCGCGTCCGTGTCGAGCTTCTTCCAGCCCTCCACCGCGCGCTTGATCGCGTCCTCGGCCCTGAATTCAGAGTACTCAGAGTCGCTCATGCGTGAGTCGGGGGAGGAAATTGCGTTGGGGATCCGCGCGGGCAATCCGCGGGGGCGGCGCGAGACTGGCGCGTCAGGCACAGTGTTGGGGACGCGCGCACTGGGCACGCGTCGCGAGTTAGAAACGCGGGGGGCAACAGCCACCCGCGCGGTGGCAACGTACGCGGGCATCGTGACGAGCGTACTTTACTTTATCCAGACTCGATAATTTCAAGAAGCGCCGCTTCGGTGCGCGGGGTGAGGGGGAAAGACCGCTGGCTGAAAACCGCGACGGCCGTTCAAAGGTTGACGGGGACGATCGCGAGAGAAACGCGAGCACCGGGTCGTGGAAACAAGAGGCTCCGTGTCGTGCGAGGACGCGGGGCTTTGTGGGCGGCGGCCTTTTCAATTCCGACGCTTCGTGAAAAGTGGATTTACCCTAAAGCAGGGTTTTGCGAAAATCGACCAGTTATGACTCAAGGAATTGGCCTCTAAACAGGCCTCGTCGTCTCTCGTATGACCTGGCTTCGATCCTGTACATTTCGGCTTCAGTTTCGGAACCAGCCTGGCATTGTTATTGTTACCTTCCGATCGTCGCTACCCCACACCCCGTCGCATGAACACGATTATCACCCTACACAACATGTTCGCCGTCGCGTCGCCTGTCGCCTGTGGGTTCGCTTTCCCCCCTAAATTCGGAAAGCGCACGCATCAACCGCGACGGTCCGTCACTACGAAAGTGGGAAGGTCCGGTGTCAACGAGCTAACCGGCGAATCCGAGTGGATCGAGATGAGCGACGCGAGTGCGGCGATTGCAGATGCGCAGGATGAGTACGAAAACGGTCAGTACGAGCAATCAGTTAAGACGTTAGAAGGCGCTTTGAAGCTCGGGGGCAGTGGCACTCGAAGGGACCGATCGAAACCCGCGGAGTTGAGCCTGGGCGAGCAACAAGCGTGTTTTTACAACTTAACATGCTCTCACAGTAAAATGGGCGACTGCGACAAGGCTTTGAAAAGTTTAGAGATGACACTACGCGCCGGGTACTGCTCCGCGCAGCTGTACGGGTTCGGCAAGGCGAACGAGGACTACAACCGCTTGATGACGGATGAGGGGTTGGCAACCGTGAGAGCGGATGCCCGGTTCAAGGGAATAGTGAATGAGTTCAACGTGGAGCCGAGCGAGCTGCAGCTGCAGTTGGACCCGTCGCAGAGCGTCATCGGGCGGGCAATGAAGTTGTGGGGAAAGAAATAGAAAGTAATACGTATTATGCAGTCTGACAGTCTATAGTATCTAGCATTCAATCTATCACCTAACCTAACCTTCACAGCCACGGCCGCCAGCCACTCCACGACGTCGCCAGCACCAGCGGGTCCGTCGCCAACTCTAGTAACAACGCGACTTGCTCCTCCACCGACGCGCATTCATTTTTGTTGCCAATTAAACGTCGATTTCGAGTACTTTGAAGCGCCTGCGTGTCGTCCCCCCTACACTCCACTCCAAGAACCATTTCTTTGAATCCCTTCCAGTGCGCCCTTCCACTGTGCTTCGCTTCGCACTGCGCCAATGTCAACACCCCGGGGTTCCCAAGACGAAGCTTCCGGAACGCGATTGAAATCTTTTGCGAAACGTGGCGCGCCTCTTCTTTTGTCGGCGTCTGGCCGGAACTACCGCCTCCGGTGACCCTGACAAGATCAGAATCGATATCCATAGCATCGGCCTTGTCCTCCTTTTTCACATCGTCCACATCCTCCTCCTGCTTGACTTCCTTGCCCGCCTTGACTCTCGCCTGCGCCGCCTCGCGACGCCAGTCAAGCAGCGGCTCGCGGAGAAAGCAGTCCATCACGCCTCTGAGTAACGCCGCGCCGTTCCTAAGTGCGTGCATGGTCCGCGCCATGTCTCCTAGTAGCTGAGTTTTGGCATCATTAGGACTTAACCCATCCAGTAAACCGTCCGTCACCCTGAACGGCACTAGCTCGGGAATCGGCAGCACCGCAGTCGCCGTGCCGAAAGCGTACCCAAAGTCGATGTGCACGGCACTTCCGGATTGAACGTCCAGCAAAATATTTTGAAGGTGCCGATCGCCGACGCCGGCGACGTACCCGCAGATACTCGAAGCAGCTATACTCGCTCCGTATTTCGCGCGCATCTCGAGAAACGCGTCGTGCGACCCCGCGCACCGCAACAGGGTCTGGCGCAACGCTGGGTCAGCAGGAGTGGCAGCAGGCTCGGACGCCAAACCGGCTCGTCGCTTCAAACTCGCAAGCGCGTTCCTGCCATCTACCCTCGGCGCAACCGCCATCGCTTCCAGGAAATGTGTCGCGGACGTCCCCCCCGACACGGGCGCTGATAACTTCAACCCCGGTTTAATTCGTCGTCGTGACGTGCTTTTGTGTGCACGAGAGGTTCTCTTGGTTGTCCCGTCACATTCCTCGCCATCCGATTTAATCGTATCGCCGTCCACGTCACTCGTATACATCGCCTGCGCCTTGACCCAGTGCTGGTGTTTCCCCCCCACCTGGTCGCCTTGCTTGGTTCGCGCGCCGAGCGCTTCTAGGAGCGGAACGGTGTTGCTGACAAACTGCAAAAGACCAGAGCGCTTGCTCAACGCGGCAACGTGGAAGGTTCTTATATGCAGTCCTCGTGCTCTAGCCTGCGCATCAGCACACAGCAAAGTGTCCATCGCCCGGAACAGTCTTTCGATGCGGTCGTCTTGCCGCAAATCCTCGCTCCCCTTTGCGATGAACGCGTACTCGCGCCCGTCGCTTCCCCGCATTACAATTTTTTTGGGCCGCTGCTTGGACGCGAAAACCTCCGCGTCGGGTTCGAAGCCGACCAAGGTCGCGTGACAGGTTATATCAGGAGGAACAGACAACGCGTCGTACTGCCCGGGGATCTCTATGGAATGGGTGAAGGCTGTATTATTTCCAGACTGGAATGCTGCGCTTCCATCTTCAAACTCCGAGAACCACCGCGAAAAGTGCGTCATGCCGAGTTTCGGCCGCGCCTCTGTAGCAGCTGCACCGCTACTCGACCGCCACCGTTCCAAAATCAACTTCTCAGCGTCTGTGATTGAATTGGCGAGGTGCTTGCAAGCGGCAATAAGACCCGGTACGTTGCCTGGTCTATTATTCTCCAGTTTTTTCTTGGACTCAGCCACGGCTCGGAGTAAAAACGGCTTGGCGGTCTGGGCGAAACGCACGTTGAGCCCGCCGAGGTTTATTTCTAAAGGGTCGCCTGCGTCGGCAACCATCTTGTCCGCGGCGGCGAACACACGCTGCGTGAGTGACGTAACGGTACTGGAAAGCTCACTGGCAGTAAGGTCACTCGTAGCAAGGTCACTCACTTCCACCTTACTACTACCTATCACGCCCGCGACTAGAAGTTTGATGTGCGCCCTCCACCACGTCAGCCGCTGCGACGGGAAGTCAAGCAGCGTCACCGCGCGCGTGAACCGCTCGCGGGCAGGGGATTTTAGTTTTGAATCGAGGTCTGCTTCGGTACACCGCTTCACTCCGGTTTCGCTAAACTCTGATCGCGAAATTTTGTAATCCGAGTACACTGCGGAGGGGTATGTTTTGGCGATCTTTTGAACCGTACCGACGACGGCATCGCCACCGGATCCGGCCGCGTCCAGCAGCGATAAAAGCTGCGGGGTCCACTCCAAGAACAGCCAGTCTGGGACCCTAGGGGCGAGGCGCGAAAACTCACTCGCGGCGGCGGACGTTTCTTTTATATTTTCACAACCCTCGCCGCGCTCGTCGTCGCCGCGCAGCGTGGCGAGTACGCGGGGTACGAGGTGTCTGGCCCTGGCGCCCGCGCCCCCCGCGAGTGCGAGGAGCGCGTGGCGCACCAACGTAGGCTCCAGGCCTTCAGGGTGAAACGCACTGTGTGCTTTTCCATCAGCCGCGGCACTTTGGGGCGGGAACGTTTCAATTTTATCATTTTCGTTACTCGCACTTCGGGCCTCGCGGTCGCAAAGAATGCTCTCGCAGTGCAGCGCAAGGCGGAGCGAAGCTTTCGCAGCAGCACGCGCGGGATTAAGGGGTGCAGAAGCATACTGTGCACATTCTTTCGCAAGTGTCGCTGCGCGCGCGAACTCGAGACTCGCCAAGTCGCGCATGTCGCCGACGCCGTCGATTTGCGTGCTGAGTCGCGCTAAACGCGACGCGAGTGCCCCGACACACGCCGCCGCCTGCGCCTCCGCTTCGGGGTGCGAACGAAGACTCCCTTTCGTACGTACTGTAAGCAAACTTTTCAGCGCGTTGTGCAAAAATTTGCCTTTTTTTGCGTCTGTGACTTGTGGTGCGACTCTTTCGCCACTATCCGCGTCAAACGCGCCCGGCAAATCCGCTTGCGCCAAGCGAAGTTTCACCACGGCTTTCTGCACGAGCCACGAGTCGTTCGCCGGTGCAATACTTCCGTCTTGCGATAAAACGGATTTCGCATCCGCCAACCGCTGGTACGCCGAGTTTATCTCGCCAGAGCGTCGCATGCCTTTCGCCGCGCGCACCAGGGATTCACACGCACGACGCCGCGATACAGCCGATGCCGTGGAGGTGGCGTAACCCTGCGCGGCGGCGGCGGGCGCTAAATCAGAAAACGCCGCAACCGAAGCGTCTCGAACCCACCCCACGCGTTCCCAAACCTCAGGCGGGTCTTTAGAGTCCGAGGGCCAGCGGTTGTGCCACCGGTTGACGACGTCTTGGAGTGCTTTGACCCCTTTAGTTGGGTCGTCACGCGCAGCGCGAGAAACACGCACGCAACTCAGAACCTCCTCCAGCTCCAAAGCGCACTGCAGGGGCTGGAGCGCGGCGCATCGGGCGAACGTCGCAGCCCTGGGGGTGGCGAGCCACCGGTCGCGAAAACCCTTTCGGATCGCGGCAATGTGCGCGACGACTGTATCTTCCAGGCCGTTTCTGAGCTGCGTTGTGGCGATCTCCACGCCTAGTTCCATAGCGATGTCGCCTCCGGGCGCGAGGGAGGGGTGCGCCAGGATAGCCTCGAGCGATCTGTCGAGCGCAAACGCGTCATCTCGGTTGTCATTCGATTCCGTGGCATTCAAACGAGTATGCGTAAGTGCGCGCGTCGCCGCGCACAGCGTGTCTCCTCCGAACGCCGCACCTGGAATGGCTTTCTCCTTGTCGTTTTGCGAGCGCAGCGAATCAACGCTCCATGGCGGAGGCAAAGTATCAGAGATGTCAAGAACGGTGTCGTCCCACTCGCCCAGACGCTGCGAACACCTTGAACGCTCGCGGGTCCACAAACGCACGAGCCGTTGTTTGGTGTTATTCTTCGTCAAGTCGTCATCCACCTCTTCCGCTTCTCTTTCATCCCTCAACAGCGCATCGTATATATCACGCGCACTACTCGCGTCGCCTTCAAGCTGCGCAGTAAGGCCCGCTTTCGTTCTCGAAAAACTCATACCTGACGTGTCGAACGCGCGTGATAAACAAAGCCGCGCGGCGTGGTCGTCCCCCGATGCGCGGTGTAAACCCGCCAGGGCGTCCCAAAGTTTGGAGGACTCGGAGGATTGTGACTTGTCGTTCAACGGATTAGTCGCGGTAGTTTTCGATGTGTTCGCAGCGTCCCTCTCCGCTCTCAACACCAGCGCTCGCGATTCCAAAGCGACGACCCCGGAAGCGAGACACCCTGCGTCGAACGCTGTGCCGGACACCACGTCTGGGTCGAACTCAGCGTGCGGGTCCAAAGACGCCACTTCAAGCGCCCACGCCGCCAGGGTTCCGTCCACGGACGCCACAGGAAGCAAGTTCGCAATCGCCAAACGTACGCCGTCGCGAAGTGAGTTTGTTCTTCTTAAAGACGCATTTGAATCAGTGCCATGTGCTGCTTGAACGTCATCAACGCCAGCCGTGGGGGCTTTCCTTTTCCCTCCGACACTGTCCGATACGTCGTCCGCCACAAGCGCGGCGTCGAGAAGCGCGGTGAGCAGTCCTTTCGCGGTTTGGGCGTCCCGCCGCGCGAGTTGCGCTAATGGGTCCAACAGCGCCGCGGGTGTCGCCGCTCGTACGTCGGGCAATTCACCTGCGCGGTACTTCCGCACGAGCTTCACTGCTCGCTTTCGGCCAAGCGCGCGTTCGCGTTCCACCTTGCGACGACGCTCTGCCGCGGAGTTGATCGAGGAAACCGAGGGTTGATTCGGTTCACCCGGGGTTGACACACTTTGCATTGCGCTCGTTTGCGTTGCGCTCAAGTGGCGCCGCATCGGTTTCGCACCGGTCAGTCCGTCCAAACCGTCCAGAAGCCCGCCTGTGGTGTCGCCCCCCAGCGAGCTTCGCAGCCAGGGTGGGAGCTCTGCTTGCGTCGCCCCTAACACGTCAGGGTCATTAATAAACTCTCGAGAATCACGGTCACCGGTAAGCGTCGCCGCGCCGAACTGCGTGGCGAATGTAGCGCCTCCCGAAAACGCAACCGGCGTGGCGAGCACCCCGACGCCCCCGGCTAACATGCTCCCGCTGTACGCCAACGACGGCGTCGCATTGATAGTTTGCGTGCACGACCCCGTCCCGCGCGCGTGCAACGTACCGTGCGTGCTCTGTGTGCTGAACAGAGGGGCCATTGGTAACGACGCGCCTTGCCAGTTGACGTCAACTTCGGCGTCGCGAAACTCGCACCGCGCTAAGTCGTCGTCGCACAGACTCTTTTGATAATTCTTTCGCGACCTCGGCACGGACAACAACACGTCGCAAGTCGCGGCGAGCCACCCTGAGGCGACGGATTTCGCAGCTGCGATTGTGTTTGCATTCATGCTGCGTATCGCAGTACCTCCAACCGCGGTTTCACAGGAAACAGGTAACACGTTAAGCGCGGCGTTTACGCGAATCGTGAACGGATTTGAGTTTGGAATTTCGGTGGATGGAATGTTACCGGTTTCAGTACCCGAAGTGCTCTCGCCGGGCAGCCTTTTGTTCCAGTACTCCAGCGCTGTGGCGCGTCTCCCCGCGTCTTCACCGTCTGGTCTGCCGTCTGCCACCGCCCGCAACAGCGGCGCGCGTACCGCGGGGTGGTCCCCGAGCGAGGGCGCCGCCACGGCGAGCGCGGCACAGAACGCAACATGCGCATCCCTCACCGCTCCGTTTGATGCGTTCCACAAACTCGCCTCCGCTTGCGTCGCCGCTCGGCACCACGCGTCGAAGTCCATCTTCTTCCCCCTCGGCCATCTTGCGTGCTCGTGTGCCACGCCAGGCAACGCGTCCGCCAGCGCTCGCATCACAAGCGCGTGCACTTGGCAATCACGCGTGGAGAGCAGCACATTCAGACCGTCCACGGACGATGTCAGCGCTCTTTCTGCAAACGCAGCGCCTTTGACGGCGTCCACCGCGGCGACACGCGCAAGCGCGCTCACCGCGACAAACCGAGGCTCGCCGTGCAATTTCGGGAACAGCTGGTGCAGCTGCGCTAAAATAGAGCCGTCGTTGCCTGTCAACCAGCTTGGTTCGCGCCGCGCGATCCGCTCAACCGCCGTGACGAACGCATCTTGAGGCCCTTTGTCGTAAAGCACCTTCAACCGCTTGCGAAGCGTGAAACACCATTTCGGTTCGGGTTTTTTGTGAAGTTTGGAGTGAGTCGTTTCTTCGTCTACATCCTCTTCATCCTCCACATCTCCATCAACTTCCATTAAGTCATCTTTTTCTCGCATATTTTTCACTCGAATCGTATCTAAACGCTGTGCCAAAGCGACGCCCAGAAGAGACGACGCAGCCGCGTGCAACGGCCGTCCCGACGTAGCCCCTTCGGCCATCAAACACGTCGTGGCGCCAATACACAAAAATGCGGCGTCGCCGTCGGCCACCACGCAACCCGGGGATTTGAATTTCGATTTTTCAGGTACGTTTTTCGAGTCCTTCTCGTCCTTCGTCTCGTCTTTTTCCACTGGCACATACCTCACGACCGGTGCATCCCCCCCGAGATCCAGAACCCCGCTGTTCGCCAGCGCGCCTATTATCTGCACGCCGCAAAGGCTCGCCAAACGTCCGTCTTTGGTCGACTTGGAAGAAGCTTGCTTGATCAGCTCGACGGCAGCTTCCAGGGCGGGGCGCAGCGCCTTCGCCGCCGCCGCGTCTACCTCAGCGGCACTTGCGTCGTCCGCGATCGCATCTTTGGCCGCCGCCTCCACCAAGCGCATGTTCAGGGACACCGCTAGTCCGATGTTCTGCCGAAGCGTCCGCGTGTTTCGCGACGGCGACGCAGTGACGACTCTCGTGGCGAGCTCCCTGAGCGCGGCGAACATTTCCGCGTCGGATTGCTGCGCTTCAGACTCGTCGCGCGCGTGCCACGCGGATTCGCACTCCAGCGCCGCCACGGCGGCTTCCCTCAACGTCGCGTGAAGGGTTGTGCACTGCGCATCGCGGGTAATATCCAGAACGCCGCGAAGCATCCCTGGAAGCATCGTGAACGCGTGTTTTGACAACGTGCTCCTCGGCGGAGGAACGTGCGGCTTGTTGTTTTTCGGGACGACTTCGGGTTCGGGAGGCGTCGTGATGATTTCGACTTGCGACGACGTCAAATCAAGGTAGTTGCCTTCTTCCCGCGCTTGTTTCAGCCGGTCCTGCTCAATCTCGTCTAAAGATTTCTCAGCAACCACCTCAAAACCGTCATCGTCTGTCTCGTCATCGGGTAGTACAGGATTCTTAGCTAGCTCCTCAGCCGCCTTGGCTGCCTCCGCCTCCGCCACGGCGACTTCGCGTCGGTGCAGCCGCAACAGAGCTTTTATTATTAACATCCGCGACATCGCGTGTACGTTTTTGTCCTTCGCCAGATTCGCGATGAGCTGGAATAAACGTGGGGTTGAGCGATTGAGGTCATTGTCATTCCCCTCCGAAAGCGGTGACTGCTCCAGGCTCTGAATATCGCTCATCCCCCATGCCGATGCTTTCTGCAGCAACACAAAAACCGCTTCGCACACCGGATCGCACTCCACGGAATCCAGGTCGCCTTCGTCGGGGTTCTTTTTGTTTTTATTTTGTGTCGTATGCATTGTAGTGTCGCCGTTGCCGTTTCTTCCAGAGGTCGAATCGTCGGTACCCGAGGTACTACCTACTCGTAAGGTTGGGTCATTGGCGCTGAGCGTGGCGGAGAGGGTGAACGCTAAGCTGCGGTCACTCGGTTCGTTCACGCCGCGAACCAGGCCGTTGTTGACACGGCCGTCGTTTGCGTTTCCATCCGCAAATCGGTGGACTCGTCTCAACGATTGCCCAACTGGAAGCTCCACTTCTAACGGAATTTGCTGATCCGCGCTTGTTAAGTGATTCCACCGTCTGTGCCCGCCCTCTAGTAGCTTCTCGTAGAATTTGGATTTCGTCTGCGTGCGAGCCACGAGCGCGGCAAACGCGGTGAACGCGGCTCTCCGCGCTGCGACGACAGACGCGTTCGGCAGCACCTCGGGCGTTGGATCGGGTGTGCCTTGGTCATCGCTACCGTCCAGCTCCATAACGTCGTCCGCATCGAACCCGCGTCTTCGTCGCAACTTCTCCTCGGCTTTCGCAGCCACTGCTGTGGCGATGCCGATTGTGCCGCCTCCGTCCAAATCACCAACAGCGCGACGTGACACCGCGGCGTTGAACGAAGCAAACGCGGAACCAGGACCAACCGCTACGGTTTCCTTGGAACACCGCTCGTACATCGCGGCGAGCGCGGCGTACGCTACCCTAGCGCCCGCGACGACCGCGCCCGGCGACGTCGTGCCTTGTTTCAAATCACTCTCCGCAACTGCCGGGTCGAGAAGCTCTATGAGCTGCGCCGCGCGTTTCGCGAAGAACAACCCGACCACCGTGTCGCTCGGAGCACCTTCAATGAGCTGGGGAAGCACAGAGGCGCCCGCGGTGATGCGCTCGTCGACGTCCAAGGTGACGTCGCACGCAATGTGCCACGCCGCCGTTGCGAGGGCGTGTGCGGGCCATGTGGACGAAACATCGCCGTTCCCATTGCTTGGAGTCATACCCACGGAGGTTTCGAATTTAGAAATAGTCGCAGAGACCGCCTCGGCGCCGCCATCCTTGTCGTCCACCACGACAGCGATCACGGCGGCAAGCATTTGCGGCGCGATTTGCTCGTAGTTGGGGAAAGGCAAAGGCGTCGCGGCAGCTTTGAGAATGCCCGCGCGAGCTGCGGCGAAGGCGGCGCCGTCGGCGCTTCCCGCGGCGGCGCGCGAGGCTCCCGAGTCGCGAAGAAGACGCGCGAGTCTTTTCGCGGCGGATGCGGCGATCGCAGCTGCTGCGCCCCCCGCGGCCAGAAACGCGGGAAACACCTCCAGCGCTTCGCGTTGCGCCGGGCCGACGTCGTCCTCGGTGAAGGTTTCCGTGTCGGGACACGCGACGGCGGCGACGGCGCGCACCAGGGCGTCACCAGGTGCGGATTGCGTCTCACTTGAACCAGGTTTCGGTCGAGCCGGGAAAAGCACTCTGCCTTGCCCTGGACCCGTACCAGCGCACGCCGCGTCCAGCGCCACGGCGCGTCGCACCAACTCCACGCACGCGCGTCTGCATTCGTCAAAGCGCTCAAACTCTTTGACGCTGCTTGTTTGGTCCAGGTCGTTTGCGTCACATACACTGTCGCAATCCACGAGGGACGCGATTTCTTCGGCGTGTTTCGCAATCGCGTCGAGAATCTGCGTCTCCACTATCGTCACAGAGCCGTTTTCGGGAAGCTCCAGTGCGGCGAACAGCAAACGAAGCGCGGCGGTGGCGCCCGGTTTGGATTGGACGATCCGCTGCACGAGAATCTCGACGCATGCGGGGAAGTGCCAGCGCACTGCGGCGACGACGTCTTTCGGAAAGTTCTGAAGAAACGCCTCGCCCATCGCGGTGAGTTTAGTTGATGTAGAGGACGAGAGGTTAGGGTCATCGACATCCTTCCCGTCCACATCCATCTCAACATCTGTCCCGTCCACATCCACGTCGCCTAGCACGAGTTGCACGACGAATTCAGGTGCCGCGCCAATGTGCGCCGCTAACGTAATCCATTCCCTCCCGGCTTCGGTTTGCGCCGGAGTGGCGTCGGGTCCCAACGCTCGTGCTGCCAGCAGTAGTCGTCGCGCTAACCTCTTTCCTGACGTGTTCACGACCTCGGCATTTACGTCTTTGCTCTGCGCGGGCAGTAACGGTCTCAACAAATTGACATTCGCAAGCGCGCGGTACCCGGCAGCGAGACGCCGTGCTCGCCGAAGGCCCTCCGCCGACATAGCGTCTGCCGCGCCTAAATCAAACGCCGGGTATTCAGTAAACAGTTGGCGCAGGGTTTGCCTTGCCGCAGTGCGAAGCGGCGCAACGTCAGGATTTGCCTGTTCGCCCATCATCGGCACCAGCACTCGGGCCGCCGCACCAGCAAGCTGGTTCACGTCATCCATCCTGCCGCCCACGACATCAGCGCCCAAACGCTCCGGCGCTAAACAAGCGACGCATGCGAGGCGCGCGAGACCACTTATTTCTGCTCCGTTGGTATGGGCATTCATCGTGTGGGATACACCACCTTCCGCTATCTGATCCAGCTGCTTGAAAAACGCACCAACGCCGTTGCTCTCCCTCGCCACGAGCTCGGCGAGCACTAAAATCTGCACCGCGAGCTTCACACGTGTCTTGCGCCACGCCCGTGCGGCGGGAGAGGAAGACACTGCAACAGACCGCTCAACGCGATCACCAACGTCATTCGCTTCTTCCGCTAAAAGACAAGGCACGCCGTGGCGCAGGAAATACGCACACGCGCGAAGCGGGTGTTGGGTCGGTTTGTGAGCATCGGTTGCGTCGGTTGCGTCATTTGCGTCACCCCTCGCCGAACTTTTCAGCAAATCCTCCACCGTTACTAAGTTCCGCTCCAGCCCCCACCGCGCCCAGTGAAGGGACGCGACGAGTGATTTCATCCAAGCCTCTGCGAGTTCCAAGTTTTGTTTCACCGATGTGCGTTGCATTTCCAAGTCACCCTGTGTGCCCACACCCATGCTACCACCCACTGCTAAGATCTGTACGGTATCAGTATCGCTCGCGAGCCACTGCGGGTCGGGGGTGATCGGAACAGAAACCCGAAACGGCCAAAAACGGGGTTCGGAGTCGTCGCCGTTTTCGCTACTTTTCGCGGCTTGCCCCGAACTCGCACCGCGATTTTGGCCCTCGTGCTTAGCCCTCGCCGCGGTGACCCACGCTCTTGGATTGATGTACCCCGGTGAGCGCTGCAACAGCGCGCTGAACGCGAGCTGCGACTCCAAACGCGCGCGTGTTTCCCCCCTCGCCGTGCCGTCGGTGAAGATCCAGGAAGTCAGCCGAGGGAGCGTGCCGAACGATCCGCCTCTAGCTGGGTTTTTGTTGGATCCGCTTTTGTCGTCGGAAGCGGCGGCGTGAGGTCGACTCAGAGATGCGGCGTGCCTAGCGCACGCTCTTGTTGCCGCTCTTGCGAGCAATGCCCCCGCCTCCGCGGCACCCGCACCAGGCGGGTCACACTCCGCCAAACGCAGCGAGCGCAGCGTCGTTTCCAGAATCTCAAGCGCGTGCGCCTCGGCGTGCTCGGGGAATTGCCGGAGTTCGTTCAAACACATCCGCAGCGCGACGCTCGCGCCCAAGCGCCGCGCAGGCTCTGGGTGCGTCTGGAACGCAAACAACCTCCTGAGCAACGAAGAGACGTTCACAGCGACGTTTTGGTTGGTACTTGAGTTGGCGCCTCTTTGCGTGCCTCGCCCACCTCCTGAGAGGTCTCCGGAGGACACCAAACGCACGCTCCACTTCAAGCACTCGGCGGCGAGGGCTGCGCACGTATTGCGCTGGTCTTTCCACCTCAAACCCTCCACTATTGCGTCGAGCAGGGCCATGGTTTCAACCGCTTCTCGGGCCTGGTTCCTGGTGAACCACCGGACTAATTGTGTTGCCAAAGCGGAGAACAACGTCTTCGTCACGGGCTCCGTGTCAATCGCCAGCTTTAACACGACCGGGAAAAGTTTTTTGTAAATTTTGTGAAACGGCGTCGCCTCTCGCGCTTGGTCCCCGGCTTCGGGGACAAACCGCCGCGCGTTCCGTCCGACCATTGTTAACGTTGCTGCGTGCAGAAACTCGCACGCGGCGACTTTCGCGGATCGATCGGTGGATGTGAGCGCGACATGTGCAGCTCTTGGAATAACCTGGTCCAGCCAGATCGTCACGCACGTTCCCTCGCCAACCTCCAAGTCAACCGAAACGCGCTTCTCGAAATCCCACAAAGTCGAGGACGAAGTCGATCCAAACTCGGAGGAGACTTTGCGTTCATCTAGACTAAGCTCGTTACCGTTGTGATCCAACAGGACGTGCGCAACCCCTCCAACTGCGCCCAGAATGCGCGCCACTCTTACGTCGATATCGGACTCGACATCGCCGGTGGAACGGTCCGCGAGCAAAGCGCTTTCGCGAGCGCGTTTCGCGGCGCGGTACGCCGCGCCCGCGCCGTCCAGATCTTGAGAATTATTTCCACCCTCCACCGATTCGTCGAAGGAACCGACGGCGTGTTTCCGGTTGACGTACGGGCGTAGCGACGCGACCAGCGAGGGTAACAAGAGTTGAATATCAGAAGTTAGGTGTCCGGATTGTTTTGAGTCCGTTGAGTATTCTTCCTGTTTCCACGTCCAGGACTCCAACACATCAAGCGCGGCGTCCGCCAAAGGGGGGTGCTGCACGCCGACGGCGAGGGCGTCTCTCAACGCAGGTGCCAGCTCGTTCGCGGTGAGCAGCCCCGCGGGCGCCGCTAGCAGAAGATGCAGCGCGGATGCTCGGAGTTCGTCGGAAAGACGATCCGCAGTGGCGAGGACATCGAGAAGAAACGCGCGGCACGTCTCCCGTGCGGCGGTAGTGTCGCCAGAGGGAGTTGAACCCGAACGTTCAATTGAAAAGACTCCCGCGTCTTTTCCCGCGACGAGCGCTACTCGCGCGATTTTGTAAAACCCGGAGAGCAGCGGGTGCGCCGCAGAGAGCGCGGCGACATTTTCAACAAGCGTGGTGAGCCAGGGTTTGATGAACTCGTTTGGGGCGCCCTCAAGCACGGCACAGGCTAAATCAACCAAGCACAGGAACGTCTGCATATCGCCCGGATTCTTGGCGGCGACGCCTTCGCCCAGTTCAAGGGCCAACGATGACGTCGTCGCGTCGTCTTCTAATTGCTCGGTTTGGTGTTGGTCATTCGTCTCATTCGTCGGGTCATTTGTAACACCACTCGTAACCGCCGGCACGACCCCGAGCTGAAGCGTTTGACACAGCTGTAGCACTTCACGCACGAACGCGTCGTACGCCGCATTGGCCGCGGCAGAGGACGGCGCTACTCGATTTTCGGTTTCATCAACGTTTTTCTCCGAAACGTCAGAGCGTTGCAAGTCCAGTTTTTTATCCCCAACCTTCCCTTTCCCTTTCTCCTCAAACCCTTTGACGCCGTCAATCTCGCCGCCGAGAATGAACACCCACAGGCTCACGTACTTGGGCCACAGCGGCTCGGGGGGCGCTCTGAACAGGTGCGAGTCGATCGGGTCGGGGGGCGCGACGCGAAGCGTCAGCGCGAGCAACGGCCTCGCGAGTTTCGAAAGCACGCCAGCCAACGTCGTGACCCCTCCGCGTTCCAACAGCGCCTCGAACAGCTCGCACATGCGGTACCGGCAATCCTCCCTCGCCCTGTCGTTCGCGGTGAAGTAGTGGTCCCATGACCACCTGGTGACGGCTGTGATCTGCTCAAGCGCGGTGTGAGGTATTACGGTTAATTCTTGAGCTAATTCATCCGAGGCTTGTCGCGCTACTAACAAATCAGCGTACGCCCCAACCACCGCGATTTGTCGCTCAAAGGCTTCGTACCGCAGCTCAAAGTCGTTGCTCCCTTCGCTGAATTGCTCGCCGCTCGACGTCCACCGCGCGATGCGCGAGAGCATCAGGTCAGGTTTAAAGTCGGTCATTAGATTGGTAGCGGTACCAGTGTCACCAAAGCTCGCCCCAGCCTTCGCCAGCTTGCCCACCGCCCTTACCAAGACGGTGCGTTCCTTTGCCCGGACGTTCGGGGTTTCCATCAAGGTTAAAGTTTCCTCCAATAACTCAGTCCAAAGGGTTTGCCGTTCTTGTTCGTTCGCAGTAGAATCATCCGCCAGCGCATCCGAGGTACACGTCAAAAACGTGTCCATCGCACTCTGCGCGGTTTGACGGATTTTTTTGTTGTTTGAAGTGCGGCAAAGAAGAAGCGCGCGGAAAAACTGTAACGCGTTCAAAAGCAAACCGGGCGGTTTTATAAACGACGCGCAGTGCGTTGTGACCATGCGCAGCGCCGCGCGCGTGACGTCTGACCGTTGCCCACCCCCGGGAAGCGCCAGGGACGTCAACGTGGCGTCAGCAATGCGTTTGCGAGTGCCGTCGTCCACTGGGTTTGGGCTTTGTGAGTCTGTTTGCTCATACGATCCATCCCTCCGCAAACTTGCAAGCGCCGACCCGACGGCGTCAAACGCCTCGGCTACTAAAGTCTGGCTTTGCCCTTTTCTCTTTTCGTTGTCGATCGTGGCAAGACCTACTTTGAGAAGCCACGTAGCGGTGGGGGTGGGATTTTCGGTTTCAGTAGACTTCCCTGTGTCTTTCGGGAAGTCAAAGTCATCGTCTTCGTCTTGCGATTGCGTTTGCGTATCGTGCTCGTCGCGATTTCTTTTTTGTTTCCTACATTCGACAAATTCTTCAAGATCCTTCCTGAACTCAAACGAAAACTGACGTATTTTTTCAGTTCCAACACTATCCACCCCGTCGTGCATCGCCGCGATTGCGCTTAGGATATTCGCCTTGACTCTCGCCGTGTTCAGCGTGTGCCGTTCGTAGTCAAACCGCAGCTCTTTTGCGGTGTTTAACGTTGAGTTATTTGTTGAGTTATTGTATCGGTCGCCGTCGCGGTGCTGAAGCGCTTTGGTTTTGAAAAGAGAAATAAGCGGAACTGGGATTTTGGAAATAGAAGTCAGTCGTCAGTATGGGCAGCAGTCTGGGGGTGTACGTAACGCGTTCTTCGTATCGGGATTGCGAAGAATCCCGAACCTAGGGATGGTGAGGAATCCTCACAGGATCACGTGAAAAACCTTCAGAATCAACCCTCACTACGCAGTACAAGGCGAGCAGGATTTTACGGGATAAAAAACATACCTAAACTTGCGGCTTTCACGGTTTTCGACGCCCCGCGCTCCGTGCGGAACGTCCGAAGGCACTCTTTCTTTATGTCGTCTGCGTACGGCTCGGATGCGGATTTGCCAATACGGATTACCCAATGCCCGATGAGCTCGAACAGCTTGGCCCGGCCTGCGGTGACCGGCGCGGGGGGCTTGCTCAACGCGCGCACAGCCGCCAACATCCTCAGCGCCCCGCTTGGCAGTTCGCTGGAAAGAAACAACGAGGACGCGCCAGGGAGCTCATCAGCCGCGAGGTGGTCGAGCACATCCTTGACTTCGTCGATCAGTCGCACGGGGGTGTCGTGCGACCGCCCGGAGGTGCCGACAACAACGGAAGCTAAGCGCTCCAGAAGGTCGCGGAGAGACGCTTCCGCCTCCATCGTGGGAATCAGATCTCACGGTGGGGTGCCTACAATTAGTGCGCCACTTTCCACCTCCAAGCGTCTTCCCATGTGTCACGTCTAGTCCAACACGGCCATCACGCCGAAAAGCCGCGGCTCGAGGATGTTTAGAGCGATGTGCGCTTACGATACGCGCGAAGCTACCTTGCTACCTCACTGTGTGCGCCGCGCTATGAACGAGTCGTAGCTTTTTGTGATTCAGCAGAAACTTGAAATTTTTTGAGACAGCAAGACTTCAGCAGGGTTTGCGCTCGATCGCGTGTCCTCTGCACGCATACGGCGCGGCGCTGTTGTCTTGGACTTGTTGGGTTTTTGCCAAGAAATCGGCGTGTACTGCACAGATGTTCGCGCGCGGGGCGGCCAGTCGCTTGGCGCACCTGGGGCGTGCGGCGCTGACAGCGGCGGCTGCCCCACAAATGCAAATGGGCGCAGTCGGCATCAATGTTTCCGCGATCGCAGCTGTGTCCTGTTCTCGCATGGCGAACGCCACCACAGCTGCGCGTGTGTTCGGCCGCTCTTCCGTCACACGCGGGTGCGCCTCTGAAGCGTCCGCGGCTTCCACGAAACAGGAACCAACCGTGATCAGCAACGTGGTGGACACCGTTTCCGCGGCAGGCACTGCGGTTGGCGCGTTGGTCGGTTGTGGGATTGGCGTGTCGTGGTACTTGCAAACGACGGATGAGCTAAAGAAGACAGTAGACAGTGAGGCGCACGTTCCTGATGCGTTGAAAGGAACACCTCTTGAGCAGGTAGTGGATTTAGTTTTCAACAATCTGCTCGAATTCAGGCAGTGGGCGGACGAGCAGGCGCACACGTATTTAGATCCGGTGAGCGATAAATTGCTCCCGGACCACCCGCCCGAGATTCAATACGTGCCGCACACGTTGGTGTTGGATTTAGACGACACGCTTATTTTGTCCGACTGGAAACGCGAGCGGGGGTGGCGGGTATTCAAGCGACCTGGGGCGGGTGACTTCCTGAAACACATGGCGCAGTTCTACGAGGTTGTGGTGTTCTCTGAACAACTGTCAACGTACGTGGATCCCATCATGGAGCGTCTCGATCCATCTCACTTTCTCGCCGGCCGTCTGTACCGCGAAGCCACGCAGTACAAGAACGGCGAGTACCTCCGGGATTTAAGTAAATTGAACCGGGACATAGGGAAGGTGATTTATGTCACCGCGAAGCCGAAAACCGCGATGCAGGGGAGCAACGTGGTGACTATTAACCCTTATAGGATCAAGGAAGGCGGCGAGACGAGTGGAACCGATGATACGAACAATCTCGTCGACACCGAGCTGCTTGATTTGATGCCGTTTCTGGAGAGTATCGTTCGTCTCAACGTGTCCGACGTACGGGAGGTCTTGGAGAGCTACAAGCAGGAACAGGAGAAGACTGGGCTGTCGGTGCCTGAGATTTTTCGGAACCGACAAACGCGGTTCCAGCAGAACAGGCGGAAGAAAAACTCAAAAACTGGGGGCTTCTCGAGGGAAAAGAAATGGGGGCGGTGATCTGGCAATTAGTCTGATAAATATGTCAAAAATGTGGTCTCTATTCACACAACATCTACACTGTTTGCCTGTGCTTTTTCCCTCTGCGGCGGTCGAGCGAAGCGTCTGGAAAAATCTACCATGCGACGAGTTAACTACGAGTCACGCATTTCCGTGGCTCTCCTGCACCTTGAAATCTGAAATCTGCCGACTTGCGCCTCTCCGCCGAAGTCTCTTCGCACAGAAACTTAGATGAGCATCGACATCGGTGCAGAGTTGCCTTTGTTGAAGGCCGTGATACTCGTACCCCTGTGCCGGCGAGAATAAAAGTCTCTGGGAGTTTAGGGACGTCGTCGATAGCGGGTATCTATCGACACCAACGTGTTTGGCACGTCGCACGGCTCGCTGATACGCGAACGTCGGAGCAAACAAGGTTTGCGGCAATCGCGGCGGTAATCAAAAAGCCGACGTCATGTCCGCCATGCTCGCGAAGCTCCACTGGATCGACGCGTATAACTTCGCGCGTTTGAATCCCGGTCAGGCATCCGCGGCGCTGTTGCTGGCATGGCCGTTGTTCATTGCCTTCGCGGCGGTGCTCGTCGCGCTGTCGCCCGTGGTTTTCCCGGGCGCGATGATCGCATCGTACGTGCTGAAGCACACCAACGCGCCGGCGATCGAAAAGCCCAAACCCAAAGCGAGCTCCGCTGCCGGCGCCACGTACGCCGAGATGTACCCTGAAGTCACGCCCAAAAGTAACCTTCGTAAGTGTTTATATACTTGTGTTTCCACACGGCTTTGATCCGATCTCACGGCTGTGATGATCTCACCGACGCGGAGGTCATCGCGTCCCCGAACGGCCATCCCCACGTCCCCACGGTTTCCGAAGCTTTTTTGACAAATGTGATTTTCTGTGACTGACCTCCCTCCCTCCCCTCCCCCTCCTTCCCAACAGCCCCCGTGCCCAAGTACGCCAAGTGGGTCGACCCGGTCAAGCCCACCGCCGCGTTCGACGTGATCAACAAGATCATGGAAGAAAGAATCATGGTGATCGAC
>MDSY01062916.1_pt1 | contig 37045 bp, 24 predicted proteins | sample 811131 | NCBI WGS metagenome assembly MDSY01 (sample SAMN05326643, study PRJNA326480) | marine metagenome | isolation source: seawater | place: Atlantic Ocean: South West | collected 2010
CGTCGGAGGTGCAAACCAAAAGGATAGTTACTACCTCGGTCCCCTGTTCGCCACGTTCCTGATCGTCGTTACATTACAGATCCTTGTTCATGTCGAGATCGTCGCGCACGAATTCGCGTTCGCGCGGACCACTACCAAGATTTCAGGGAACGTGACAGTAGTCGTAACGCACTCGGCAGAACATACCACCGCCAGCACGGCGATACTCGCTAAGGTAGTCGACGTCGTTACGAACCGGGTGGGAAAAGTCGTGACCATAGGCGCCAGTGTTGACAATGATTCTGTGGGACGCCCGTACTCAATCCAATGCTCGCTCGTGGTGGTCGTCCCCGCGGCGGGTGGGTCACTCGAGTTGATGGACGCGCTTTTGACCCTGCAAGGCGTTCCCGAATGTCGCGTGACTAATTGCTCGGTCGATAACTGCGGACCGCAACCGAAGGGAAAGAAAAAGGAGCAGCGAGTAACGATGCATACTAGTATAGGTAACGACTCGGAAACCCTGGCCGAGCCGCTGCTACACCAAACGAACGGTACGTGTTAGTGATGAGACGTTGATGTTTTTTTCCAGAGACTTTTGAAAGAGTAAAAAAATAACGCATTTAAGCGTTCGCTAGCGTAGTCTACCTATCAACTCAAGTAACTCCCCCTTTGAGCCGAACTCCGTTTCACCGACTCGGTACCGGCATTCCCCTTCAAAAGCAAGTAATACGCTGGGTCCGTTTCCCTGAGTAACGACTCAGCGGATTCTCGCCACGCTTCCGCGACGCGCAACCGCACGTTGAACGCGTTTGCCATCCCCCGTAACAACATGCTCACCCGCGCAATCATCACCATATCAGTAGGCGCCTTCACCACCGGATCTCTATACTCCATCTCATCCAGGAACTCTTGAAGATTCAACCCGCCTGTTACGTCTGGAGTGTCCCGGTCGTTCCAGAACACGGCTAGCTTGTACGACACGTCTTTGTTGCTCTTTTTACTTTTTCCTCCAAACCCGTCCGGTTCAGCACTTTGACAGATACGAGCAATCTCCCCTTTATCTTCCGCTAATATAGCGAGTAATAGTTTAGCGTAGTTCCGCCTGGCATCCATGTTAATTCGTGTAACCTGTCCGTAGTCTATTAAACCTAGTTTACCGTCCGGCATTAAAAGTATATTCCCCGGGTGCGGGTCGCCGTTGAAGGTTCCGTGCGAAAAGATTTCCTCCGCGTGGACATCCAGTAGGACTTTTAACACAGACGCCATGTTGATGAGTTTCGGAGAGGGCTCGAACCTCTGGCCTGTGAGTAAACAGAAAGGACGTCTTACCAACTGGTCTATTAATGTTAGACTCAAATTCGTCCTGTTTGTCGACTTCGATTCACGGTCCACGTCCTTAGCAATCAAAATCCCAGACGCTATTTTTTCTCGTTGCTTTTTCTCCAACACTTCAGCCGTGGTGTTTCGAAACTTCGCAATCGCCGTCAACCTCTCCCGGACCCCGTCCACGAGTTTCTTTCCCGGCAGCTTGGACATCACCAGCACTTCTTTCGTGCACAGGTTTGGGAACGGCGTAGGGATGTCGATTTTATTTGCCCATTTCGGGAGCAAATGCGAACGCACTTCTATTAGATTCTTCGCCTCTTCGCAATAATCAAACTCTGTGAGAAACTGTTTTTCGATTTCCTCCAAAGGTGGCGCGTGCTGCGGCATGGCGAGTTTACAGAAATCGATACACGTTTTTATATCCGCCCTGAATCTTCTTTCGATACCGGGAGCCTGAACCTTTATGACCACCTGATGTCCTCCGTATTTCTTTGATAATTTGGCTTCGTGCACTGTTCCTATGCTCGCCACCCCAATCGGCGTTTCGTTCCATTTGCAAAAAACGTCGTCAAATTTTACTTTTTTGCCAAGCTTTTTCTGTAGCGCGTTCGTTACTATTTCTTTTGCCTCTCCTGGTTTCATCTCGCAAGGTGCGGCATCCTGCGTCTCTTTACACCAATTTAGGTATTGACTCGGAACAAAGTCATCCCTAGTACTCAACAGCTGTGCGTTTTTAAAGTAAAAGCCGCGCATTTTTAAAACGAGGTCGCGAATCGGTAAACTGTGTTTTTCATGCAAGGCAGTGTAACTTTCATTCGCACTCGCATCGTCTAAAGGTAAGCCCGTCCATTGCGGTACGTTCCACCCTCGTTCACCCAGGTCTTTGTTCCGGAACTGCACGGTTCGGTACTCCAAATACACGGGTAAGCAGTGGTACCAGAAGGTTAGGCTTCGGGAAGTGCCTTCATCAGAGGTGGCTTGGAACGCCACCGCGGTGCCGACAGCGGAGATCGTCGCCCCAGTCACAGCCGCGGCTTTGGTCAACAAGCCGTAGGTGGCGAGGCCCATCTTTAGGGTTTAGGGTTTAGACCCCTAGCACCACCGTGACCCCCTCGCCGGCACCACGCCTCACCGTGCCGCGCGTTTGACACTAACGAGCAGTACTCGATCGCAAGCCTTTTCATCATGTTTTCAAAGAAACAAAAAATAAGAAACTCGATTCGAGAAATATATCGACGTCACACCTTAGCTGCGCTTGCCTCCCCGGTGTCTCGGTTCCGTGCTCCACGCGTCGGTGCGACTCACCACCCGGTTGAGATGTCCACAGGCAAGCACGCGACGTTAACTCTGTACCGCCACGTGTTGAAAGCCGCGACGAGGTTCCCTTCGAAGAACCGCATGGGAATAGTGCAGGAGATCAAAACGGAGTTTCGGGAAGCGCGGGGAGAGACGGACGGCGAAACGTTGAAAAAAAAACTCACGTTGGCGCGGGACGGGCTGGACCGGCTACGCGCGTTCTCAGGCCTGGACCAAGGGTCCACGAAGTGGGAAGTGAGTTTGAAAGGGCCTTATGATGGGGCGTAGGGGTAGAGGGTAGATGGGGGCGAAGGGATTTTAGTGGGCAACCAGGAGACGATAATTTTTGCAAGAGCATGTAGAGTTTTCCTGATGAACTTATCACAAGCCCTCTCTATACCTTCCTCTCACTCCTCCGCGCTCCTGGTCTTGGTTCGCGTGAACCGCATCCTTACCTCAACGCACGTTTCATCGTGCACAACGTTGAGTGGCCATTTCTTAACCTTGTATTCTTCGGCGAAGTTTTCGGCGAGCGCCTCATCTACTAAATCACGCGGGTCATTTGGCAAACCTTCCACCTCGCACACAGCGAACGGCAACACTTTCGTCACCGCTGTGTCTATTCCCCGAAACGGGGGTAGACGCGCGCCGTAGCGTACGCATAACCCCTTACTTTGGTACGGTAGGTAATAGTTGATTTCGTTGTGAAGGATACTGAACACGTCTATTTGCGCCGCGGAGGATAACAGTGTTTTTCTTTCAGTACCGTCGTCAGTTTCTCCAACACTTTCATCAGTACCAATCACGTTCGCCACTTCCCGCGCCTCTATCGTCCACGGCCCCACCTCTGTAGGCACACCCCAAACCCCAATCGATGTGCCCAACGCAACCAAGTGCCCAAACCCAAACGGAGGAGGCTTATGAGGAGTTGTATGAGTAGTTAGTGCGGATTCTTTTTTTGTTGAATCAACCGTTTGTTTTTTCTTTTTCTTGTTCGGATCGCTCGAAACGCGTTCGGCGTTCACCGACCATTGCGGAAATACTTCACTCGAAAACATCCCCAACGTAGTACCTTGTACGAACGTTTTGTTCGTCTTCTTCAAAGTGATCCATCCGTCTTTCAGCTGGTGTCGTTTTCTGTGAACGGTGATTCGATCGATTAGTTCGCGGACGGACTTTTCAGTCATCGCGCCGGTGCCGAGGCCGTGACAAATTCTTTTCATAGCCTCCTTCCAGAAGAGCATCGGTTGAGATTGGAAGCCGTCTAGATCCACGTAAGCGCCTAAATCCGAAATAACCAACCTCTCAATGAACGGCCGCATCGCGATGTCTTCGAATAATAACTCTAGCTGTTCACTGTCCTGGCCTAGGGTGGTTAGGTTATGTAAATACCCGTCGCCGAACATTTCCGCTAATAGGGGCTGTAACTGGTTTCTTAATTTTCCCCGCGTCGACCAAGCCGGTGTGGTATCTAAAAAGTACGGCACCCCGAAAATATGCGCAAAGTCAAGGATTTGTGTTTTATCGTTGCTCAACATGGGTCTGTATATAGCCACCCCTTCCACTACTCCGGTTTCTTTCATCCCGTTGACGGATAAAAGATGCGCGCCTCGGAAAATGTTGGCGATTACGTTTTCCTGGACGTCACCGACGTGGTGCCCGACGAACACGCCGGGGAAGTGGTGTATGGCTCGGCAGTTTTTATATAAATCATATCTTGCTGCTCTTGAAATGACCTCATACTCTTCCCGTGGTGTGACACCCCTTTTCATGAAATCTATTCGTTTCGTGACTGACTGAATGCCCATACGAGCGCACCACTGTTCGACGAATGTAGCTTCGGCTTGACTTTCTGGTCTATTAGCGTAATCCACGTGCATGGCTACAACTTTAAATTCCCCAAAAGGTGAATGACTTCCCATGCACGAAATTTGCTTTAGAATGAGCGCAAGAACCATACTGTCCACGCCGCCTGAAAGGGAGATGCCCACGGAGGGGACGACGGGGGGTTGTGTTTCAGGTTCTGATTGAACGTCATCGGCGTTAGTTTCTGTTTTTTCGTCTGGATGCGCGTTGTTTCTCGCATCCCAGTTGCCACTCACTGCAATTCGATCCTTCTTAGCCCGTGGTCTTCGTCGCTCCATTTGTGTTTCATCCTCCGCGCCGAGCAAGATTTTCTTCAAGAACTTGAACACGGTTTGGTACACCACGTGGTTGGGCATAGAACGCAACACGCGCGTCTCGGGCGTAAACTCGTGGTGCTCGAGAATCTCGTCGCCGTCCACAAATCCCTTCCCCCGTAAATCCTGCAACACCCTTAACGTCGTTCGTCGAAACTTTTCAAGTAACTCCTGTTCCGCGATGTGGGTAGTTAGTCGGGTAGATAAGGTATCTATCGCGTGTTGTAGCCTGACGACAGACATTTGCGTGTGCCGGAAGGGCATCAATAAGAACACGTGCATAGCCGGGGTGAGTTTTTTGTGCCATTGCTTTTTCAATGCCGAGTTTGTGACTGCGACTGCGATTGCATCCGTTACCGAAAGCTTAGCCTCTCGGTCTACAGCATTCCGGTACACGTGCCTCGAGAACTGGTCCAGCACCACGACAAGGGCAACGGCGGTCTCGGGAGTCCCATCTGCCCATGCCTGTAACGCACCACTAGTCGCTGCTCCCAACGTTTTGCCGAACCTCATTGTAATCTCAGTGTCCGCCGCTTTTTGTGCGCTCCCATCCTTGTCACCCGCCGGGAACCACTTGGTTTTGTAGTTTACCTCGAGATCGCCGCCGAACCAAAAATCCAACACTTCATCAGGGGTTACTATGTCAGCAGTTTCCGGGTCACCCATCGCGACAGCGGGTCACCCAGGTACGCACCGGCGCGCGCACCGCCGACTGACAAGAATCAATCCGCGAGGGTTTTTTATTCGCTTTTGCAGACGTAAAAAGCACTCGTGAGCACTTTACGAATTGGGTGCTCTGCATTTGATAAATAAAAATACACTCCCCTACATCTATTTCCCCATTTTGGTATGTTTGGTCGCCAGAGCACGCGCGCGGTGTGCTTCCACGCCCGCGGCTCTTTTCGCCTCCCATGCCTCTTCCTCCCTCTCAGCGGCGTCTCGCCGACTCTTTTCCCTAATTTCCATTTCTCGTTCAAGCGCGAAACCTCCGTCTTTTTGGTGCGCCACTCGCCGCCGCGCGTTGGCCAGCTCCGCTTGTGTTGCTTCATGATTAGGTAACCGTTTCTGTAACGCTTCCAAGTCGGTCAACGCCTCCTCATACCTCCCGAGCTGCGTCAGCGCCTTCGCGCGTCTGTGTGGTGCTTTTTCGTGCAAGGGTTCTATTTGCAAACAGGCGGTGGTGTCACTTTCAGCCGCACTCCAATCGCTCAATGCCAACTTGGCCGCCGCTCGGTTGGCTAAACTCGACACGTCGTTCGGGTTGTGTTGGAGTGCTTGCGTGAATAACGCAACCGCCTCGAGATAATCCCCTTTACGAAACAAACCGTTACCCTCTACCCGATTCGTTTCACATTTGAGCAGTTGCTCTTTTGACGGCGGTATGGTCAACGCCGGGGTTATGACTTTAGTTTTTGATTTTTTCCTTGCCAAATAAGCATCCATCGCTTTTCCAGCTTCTGACTTCGCCTTGACCTTCGCTCTTGCCTGTTCACTGTGCCTTTCCCGTTCCTGTTCCAGAGCTTGAATCGCGTGTGCTTCCAATTGCCGTTTCGTGTTCTCGATGCTTTCCCGGTCGTCCGCTTCGAGTGACGCGCACGCCACGGCTTCCTTTGCGGCTTTCGCGGCGGCGGTAGCGCGAACAGCCGCCGCTTCCGCGCGCGCAACTTCGGGCGACGCCGGGGGCGTAACGCTTCCTGTAACGCTTTTTAACGCCTCCTTTTTTTGCACAGGAGAGATGGCAGTGTCCTTCGAGTCCTTCGATTCATCAGCAACCGGAAAGGTGTCCCATGCGTTTATCTTAACGGTCCCCGATTGAACGACGTCCGCGCCTGTGAACTTTAGCGGCTCTGAATTTATTTTTTTCGTCGGCGTCACGCTCGGCGACGCGCTTTGAGGTCGCCCCGCTCCTTTCTGGTTTACCCTTCGGGCGGCATTCGTGCCTCGGCCGTACGGGTCTGGATTTAGGTCACGAGTTGGGGCAGCTTCCCTGCCAGCCCCTGTGGATCTCGGCCGCGCGGTGTGCGGTCGGTCCGTTTCGCGAGACTGTTTACTCACCGACCTCCCTCGTCCGCGTCCTTTCCCCTCGACCCACCCCTCGAGTTCGTTCGTATTCGTCGAGACTGTTTGCTCATGCACATCCTCCTCGTCCAAACCAAGATCCACGACCCTTTCCCTCCTCGACCGTTCACGGACCTCGTGTACCAACGATTCACCGCCCGGCGCTTTCAGCCGTTTCAACAAACCGTCAAGGTCCAAACCTCCCAGCGCCGATGATAAATTTATATCAACGCTCGGCGGCGGCATCTGTGTCTGAAGGTGTTCGGGTAAGTTTCCGTGTTCGTCCAAAGAGTTTTGACTGAACTGAGTGAGTTCCGAGAATTCGTTCTCCAGTTGTGCCAGAGAATTCGCCGTGAACGCATCAGGGTCAGTATGAAATTCAGACACGTGTCCTGTTTCGTTCGTAGCAGTACTCCGGTCGGACGCTAACCGTCCTGCGGCGCCGGACAGCCACCCCGTGAATTCTTTTTTTTGTCGAGTGGTTTGTGTGTCGGTTTTCGAAGTTACGTGTGATGTGTCAGATGACATTGTACGGGTCGGTACATCAGTGTGTTTTGTTTCAGTCGTACTCCTCTCGCGTCGCCTCGGTTTGGGCGGCGGCCTTCGACGCGCGCGCACGGAAACTTCCTCATCGCTGCTCGAGTCGTCCCAGTTTTCGTCAACGTTGTCTTCGTCAGATTGCGCCGCGACTGCGTAGTCGTCCGTGTTATAAGTACCCTGCACTACCCTATCGTTGTCATTGATCGAATTGAGGTGATTCACAACTGCTTGTTGTGCCCTATCCTCCTCTCGTTTCATGTTTTCCGTGGCTTGACGTTCAAACGCCGCTAGTTGCTCCGCGTCTGACGGACTTGAAGTTTGGGAAGTTTGGTTGTTGTCGTAGTCATCCGTGTGTCCGTAACTATGCACACCACGGCTCGTTGCGTCCTTCCCTCCGAAGTCCAGCGGGAGTTCCGTATGCATACCCGCCACGTCAACGCCGTCGCTGCGTGATTCGCGTGCCCGCCCCCCAGGCGTGGTGAAGAACACCGGCAACTCCAAGTCACTGGATCCGTCGCTTAAGTACTCATCATCGATAGTGGGCACATCCGCTCTCGTGGCGCTGAACAGCACTTCTCTGTCTCTGCGGATGGAATCGGACACCACTGAGAAACCGCTGGGCTCGTCCTGCGGGTCCGCCCCCATGGTGACCACAGGGCGAGGGCAATTGTGCGTGCCGAAGTGACCGCGACGTACAGTTAAAGTGTTGACTCGCGAGCGTTGACGAGCGCAACGGAAAGCTCACGAAGAAAATAAAAAATCCACCGATGGCAAAATCTAGTCGATATGGGCCCAATATAAGGCTATGCATTTGCCCATACGACTCGAGATCTCAAATAAAGTGGGGTCCACGTCGCGAGCCGCCACGGAAGAGGAAGAATCGAGCACTTTGTGTGACTCTGCTCTCCCAGCCCCACTTTCACCAGCGACTTCGTTGGGAAAGCACGCGACGGAACACCGAGGTACGGTACGTCGACGCTAGGTCACGGCCACGCGTTTGTCTTTGTGAACGCGCACGGCACTCGAACTCCCGTTCGTGGTCGACACTCGAAAGGTTACGGAGCGATTCCGGATAAAGCGCAAGACCTTGTGAACGTGTTCGGTCCCGAGTCGCACCATGAGCCTGGCGAGTGCGATGCGCGCTGCTGTGCCCGTGCGCGCGACGCAGCAGCGCCCTGTGGCGTCACATCGCGCCGGTCTGACTGCGCGCAGAGCCGCTGTGGTGGCCCCGGGCGCGAGAGGCTTGCGACCACCCCGTGAATCGCCCGATCTTTGGGGCTGCGGTAAAAGTGGGCGCGGTGCTTCGTTGGTCGTCAACGCAGAAGCGGGGGCGGACGCCAAGCCAAAGGGACGATTCGTCAGGGACGAGAATGGCAAGCTGGTGCGGACGATGGAACCCGCGCCGGAAGGGAGCGGCGGGAGAGGCCGGGGAAGAGGACGAGGCGGAGGAAGGGGACGAAGCGAATTCCAGGGCGGCAGAGGAAGGGGCATGGGAGGCCGGTTCGGCGGCCGCGGCGGAGGAGGTCGGTTCGGAGGCCCCAAGCCTCAATTCGAGTACCAGAACGACAGAGGTCCGAGCCCTAATGCTGGCCGAGGAGGAGGCAACGGAAAGAACTTTGGCGCCAACGCCCCGAAAGGCGGCGGGTACGCGGCGGCGTGGAAGAACAAGCAAAAGGGACGGGGGAGGCCCAAGTTTTCGGCGAGTAGTGGAAGTGAACAGGTTGCGCGTAGACGTGGTGGCAAAGCAGCTAGAGCTGCTCAACGCCGCGCCGACGCTGAAGCCAACAAAGCAGTCGCAGTCGAGCTTTTAGAAATTCCAAACGAAGGCATGGCCATGGAACCTCTTTGTAACCTGTTAGCAACGACGCAAGGCGACGTGATTAAAGTGCTGTTCATGAAGGGTATCGCGATTACGATGGGCCAGGTTCTTGACAGGGACACGGTTGTGGCGATTTGCGAAGCGCAGGACGTGGAGTGGATTGATAAGGTGGAGGGTGGGGTTGAGACCATGGCGGCTAAGGAGACTGATTTTTACTTTCAAGAGGATGAGGAGGATTTAATGCCGCGGCCGCCCGTGGTGACCATTATGGGACACGTTGATCACGGGAAAACTTCGTTGCTGGATTACATCAGGAAAGCCAAGGTCGCGGCGGGTGAAGCGGGTGGGATTACGCAAGCCATCGGGGCGTACCAAGTGAGTACTACGATCAATGATGAGAGCAGAAACATCACGTTCCTTGACACGCCAGGGCACGAAGCCTTCTCGGCGATGCGCGCCCGAGGCGCCAGGGTCACCGACATCGCGATTGTCGTCGTCGCCGCGGATGACGGAGTGCGGCCGCAAACCAAAGAGGCGGTGTCGCACGCCAGGGCTGCGGGCGTACCACTGATAATAGCGGTGAACAAGATCGACAAGGAGGGTGCCAATCCTGAACGCGTGAAGGAAGAGTTGGCCGCGTTGGAAGTCGTGTGCGAGGAGTGGGGCGGCGACGTGCCGATGATTCACGTTAGCGCGAAGCAAGGCACCGGGATCGACAAGCTTCTTGAAACCGTAGCGCTCACCGCTGAAGTGGAAGAGCTAGTCGCGAACCCGGAGCGGAATGCCAGGGGGACTGTAGTCGAGGCGTACCTTGACAAGCAGCGAGGCGCCATGGCTACATTACTGGTGCAAACAGGCACCTTAAAAATGGGCGACGCCGTGTTGGTGGGGAGCCACTGGGGCAAAGTGCGGGCGATTAGTGACGCGTACGGCAAGAAGCTCGAGGAAGCCGGGCCCTCAACCCCAGTGCAAATCATGGGTTTAGGCGGTGTACCTATGGCTGGCGAGGAGTTCGACGTCATGGACAGCGAAACAGACGCCCGTGATGCCGCAGACGCAAGGAAAGACGAAGACAGGATCAACGTCATCGAAGGGAACACCGTTTCGTTGAGTAACCTCGCCGCCGCCAAGGATGACGACGACGGCGTGCAGACGATCAACGTTATTGTTAAAACGGACGTTAGCGGGTCAGTGGAAGCGGTGAAAGCGGCGCTATCAGCGCTTCCCCAGGACCGAGTCATTCTTCGTTTTCTCCACGCCGCAGCGGGTGAGGTGACTGAGTCCGACGTCGACTTGGCCGCCGCGTCGGAGGGGATCATCCTCGCCTTTAATACTGTGGTCAGCGACAAGGTCAACGACCGCGCTAAGCAAGCCAGGGTGGAGATGAGGGAGTACGACGTGATTTACGGGCTGGTGGATGAAGTCCGGTCGGCGATGGAGGGCAAGCTTTCCGGGGTGAAGGATGAAGTGTTCGTGGGTGAGGCGGAGTGTAAGGCGGTGTTCGGGGGGGGGAACAGTAAAGTCGCGGGTTGTCTCGTGTTGGAAGGCTCACTCACGAAAGGCGCGAACTTGCGCGTGATGCGCGGAAAGAAGCAGATGTACAGCGGGAAGGTTGGATCGCTTCGACGAGTCAAGGACATCGTGAAGAAGGTTGAATCAGGGCTGGAGTGCGGCGTCGGCGCGGAACCGGAGTGGGGCGAGTGGAAACCTGGTGACAAAATAGAGTGCTTCGACTTGGTGGACCGGGTCCAAACGTTGGAAAGCGCTTCGGATGATTTGGGCAAAAAGGTTGACGAAATCAAAGCCGCAGAGGAGCGGGAAAAGAAAGCGGCGGCGATCGCGGCGGAGCAGGCCAAGGCAGAGCGCGCCGCGCGGGGGGTCGAGGAGGAGGAGGAGGGCCAAGGGCCGCCGCAGCGCGGACGGGGGAGGAAACAGTTCCAGAGGGGGCGACAAAAGGCGGGGAGCAGACGCTAGGTATCACGCGGAAGTGATCCGTGTAGTGTCTCCGCGCACGCTGTCTCGTGAATCAAAAAAATATGCATGCAAAATATCCCGACTCGCGACGGCTCCGCGACCCCACCTGGGGTCGCGGAGCCGTCGCGATTCAAGTGCGATGTGAACAGTGTTGTGATGAATTACATTTGCGCTATTGGTGTCTTTTTCGTTTTCAGTGTCTTCGTCTCTTCGCGCTCTTTTCGTCGCGGCCGCGTCCCCGGGGCGAGCCATAGTCAACCTGATTCATTCTCTAAGAGTTGAAGATAAAGTCCAGTGTAACTAACAACAGCGATCGTCTCGTTCGAAGTTCCTAACTGCTCAAAACATTTACCCCACCGTTTTCATGATGCTTTCAGTGAAAGAGATACCGAAGCCCTAAAACCTAACACCAACACTACTGTGCGTTTCTGAGTCTTAGAAACGCCCGATAGCTTGGGGTGAGGTTTTGGGTCTTCTTGCATTTCTTTCAAGGCGGCATCTTGACTGAAAACGTGACCGCGTTACGGTCAGGTACATGCTTTGAGCAGTTACGGGAAGCAAGTAGCTAGAACGCGATTCAATACATCCTCTAACCGAAGTAAAATACGAATGACCGTGGCTCGTACCCGGGGACGCGGCCGTGTACCCGGGGACGCTGCCGCGTCGGTCTAAATTTTCTTTTTTGTCTTCATACAAAGTACATCTTATCGTTCAGGGCTCGGTGCAGCACGATGGGCGTGGCGTCCGCGTCCACGCCTAATTGCGTACCGCCAGACACAGTGGACGAAGTGTCACTCGCCTCCGCCGCTTTCGCGAACGCCGTGCCTCGAGCGGCGGCGAGGTGCGCGTAGTACACGGGCGGAACCAAAGAAACGCTTCGAGTGCATCGCGAGTACAAATGCGACAGCGCGAACGTGAGCCCCTGAATCGCGTCCGCCTCGAACCCGTTCTCGTCGCACAGCTTGTGGTAGTGCACTGGCCGCGTGGTGCCTCGAATCCCGGCGTGCGATTGGAGGAAAAAGTCGTGCTCCGTGGCGTGGCAGATGTTCGTGTCCACCACGGTTCCGGCGGGGACGTTGCCGTTCCGCCCGTCGCCGTCCTTGCCCGGGTTCTCCACAGACAACCGAGTTTTGTGTCGCTTCTGCGCCACTACGAACGTAACAGGCGGATTGTAGGTCCCATCCCCTAACTTGGCAAACGCTTTTCGCAACGCCTTTAGCTCGTCGTTCAGCACGATCTGGAACTGGCTTTCGCTAACGCCGTCTCGGTAGAAAATAACCCGCTTGGGTTTGGTTTGCCCGTTTGAGCGGTAAAAGTTTAGCGCGATTTCACTCGCCATGAGTTCCAAGTCCTCGATGACCTCGACTCGCGACGCTTGCGAACTTAATCGGGCGACGTACCTCGCGCAGTGGTCGTCCGTGTTCCCCACGACCGCGGCGACGGAGTTCAACGTCGAGCCAGGCGCGGCGTGCGACACGTCCGCGCCGTAAATCAACGTGGGGATCTTCATCAAGCTGCGGTCGTTAACGGAAGGGGTGACCTTGGCGTTCCTGCCGCCCAGCTTGGCGTTGATCTTCTGAACAATGTTTGCAATGATCTGGTCGTTCGGACCGCTTTGAGGTTGACAGCCGCGACCGCCTCTGCCTCCTCTTCCACCTCGTTCACCTCCACCGCCGTTGCTACTCTCACCTCCTCCCTGTCCCAGTCTCCACTTGTTGATCAAGCACTGCGTTTGGACGCCGATATCGAGCTCCGCCGCGCTCTTCACGCAGTTGTAGACGCGCGTGGTGTCGAAGGGTGATAATACGCATACCACTAGTGTGGCGCCTTTGGACGCAGCTCGTCTGACCGCGTTCTCTACCGGTTCGCCTCGGTTGCGAACCCCATCCAACGCCGCAGCCCCGGGATCTCGAAACCCGCCAAACTTCCGCATCCCGCTCCGTAGTTGTTCGCCAAGGTCTTTTAATGAATCGTTTCCGATTGAGCTGTCCAAAGTCACTAAAGCCCACTTCATCAAAGGCACAGGCGGCGGGTCCAGTAGAACGTGGTCGTTTAAGTTCCACGCGCCCCGGCTTGGCGTGGCGATCTTGTTGTTCTTGTACACCACCATAGGGGGATTCAGAACACGTCCTTGAACAGAGACCATGTCCTTCCCTACGCCGACGCTGAAGCCCTTCTTGTGCAACGCGGTGGGAGTCGCGACGTGTTGTCGCACCGTCTGTTCGATCGCGGCGCGGCGCTCAACCGGAGGCGTCGCCGTGGCTCGGATCATATCCGCGGTGGCTTTGGCGTCTTCTAACAGCCGCTTTTGCTGTTCAGGCACGTCACACACCTCCATGGGGAAGTGGATGGGTTTTTGAGACGTTCCGGCTATGAGGCACGGCAGTTTCGGGTTCAACGCTCCAACGTTAGGGTACTTGCTCTTGAAGTACGTGACCACGTTTACCTTTCTGTTGTTGTCGTCCTTGAAAAAAAGCTCGCCCGCGGAAACTTTTGAAAAACCCCTTACCTGCTTCCGTCGCTTCTGCCCGGGGAAGTGCGTCAGCGTTACCCTGATGCCCTTGAACGCCGCGTTCGCGATGTCGAAGTCGCGCTTGCGTAGAGGGAGCTGGGGGAGAGTGGGATTGGAAGAGGTGGAAGGACCTCTGCCTCCTCTGCCTCCTCTTCCGCCGCCACCCGTTCCGCCGCCCGAGTCCAAAACAGTACAGAGCCTCTCTACCGCGGACATGTGCGCTATGAACGCAGCGGCGACTCGGTCGATCACCAGGTGGGTCCCTCCCTGCGTCGGGCGCGCGGATTGCGTGTATCCGAGCCAAACTTCAAAGCCGCCGGAGATTCGTTTTCTGGAAGAACCATTTAAAAAACCTCGCCCTACTACCACCCAACTTGGGTCGTTCGCCCTTTCCTGACGCATCACCGCATCCAGGGCTTGAAGCGCCGCGGCGGGCATCACCCCGGGGGTTTCGCCTCGTGCGTGCGCGTCAAGGGATGCGGTGATATCGATCGTCCCAGAGTACTTGACCTTGACCGTGAAATCTCCTTCGCCGGGTATATCGGTAGGACGGGGCACAACTAGCTCCACGCCCGAGGAGTTATCAGCCCCGGGGATGGCACCTGACGGGGCTAACAGCTGCGTCGCGCCGTCGTACGCAATCGCGGGCCACTTTTGCTTCAAAGAGAGATCGCGCACCACCGCGCGACACAGACGCGGGGGCAGCGACCGAGCCGCGTCTTGAGAAGAAGAGGGCTTCGCGTTCCCGTTCGTCGTTGTTCCGTTCGTTGTTTTCTGCACTGGGGGAACCATAGTCACGTGGTACAACGATAGCTTCGGGACGCTCTTGATGTCGAGCGCGAAGTGGTTCGCGCGGAGGCGGATCGGTTTCCCGGCCTTGCCGAAACCGGGACGCACGGGGAGGGGGATCAGCGGGAGCTCAGCGGTGGACATGCTCGCGTCGTGTGTTGTGGTGCGTGGCGAGAGAAAGGACCACGAGTCGTTGCTTTTCGTTGGAACGTTGGAAGAGACGGCACAAAAGTTTCGTCTCGGACGAGGCATGGAAAGTCATCTCTTCCTCCCTTCCTCTCTCCGATACATCGCCAGACCCTAAACGCGCGCCTCACACACCCCACCCCAACTCCCGCCATGGACGTCAACACCAACCACACCAGTACGTTCAACGAGTTTCTGCAGAAGAAGTACAGGATCAGCGTAGGGCACGGGATGTTCTACGAGTCGTACGTCTCACAGGGACCTCCACATAAGCCGACACACTCTTGCACGCTCCAAGTCAAGAGCGCCGACCTCGGTTTGGACCACACCGTGGTGTCGGAGTACTGCGACACAGGTACGTGTGTGGCCCGAGATACACGTCACAAAAGATGTCAGTTCGTATGCGTACACCCTCTCGTGTGTTGTTCCGTGCACTAGCTAGTAACCCCAGCCTTTATTTTTTCTTCTCCTCCTGATATTTTTCCCTCTCCCTCTCCCTCTCCCTCGCAGTCAAAAAGGCGAAGAAGGCTGCATGTCGTTTGATGCACGACTGGTTCGAACACGACAACGGCTCGAACATTCCGATCCAGTCGATCGATTCGCACGCGGAGGTTTCCGTAGATGCGATGCTTGGCGACTGCGTTTTGAAGTTGTTGCTTCTCGAAAGCGCCGTCGCGCCGCGCGGTGATTCACCCGGGAATCTCCACGACTGGGTCAAAGAACGTTCCACGAACATCTTTCTGTTCGACCGCTACAGGGAGCTGAGCGCTGCTGACAAACTGCCTGAAGGGTTGCCGAAAGTGACCGGGCAGGCGCACGCGGATCCCACGAGTTTTGAAGCTTGGATCGGAAGGGTGTGGAACGAAAGTGGCAAGGACCTTCAAGCGACGGCGGCGAAGGTGATGCCCGCGCTCGGGCTGAGAACAGAGATCAAAGGGTAAATGCTTCGCCGCGGTGGCGGTTCTCAGATCGTCGTGATGATACACGGCAAGACCGTCACCGTGAATGATTTCCAGTCTTCAGACACTATCGCCACCTTGAAGGCGAAGATTCAGGATAGACCAGGTATTTTTGACCCGGAGTATGTTCGCCGTATTAGCTACGCGGACAGGTTTCTCAAAGACGACCGCACTGTGGCGGACTACAACATCCACAAGGAATCCACGCTTAAAACTGGTGCTGAGAGTTTAATGATACTACGCAAGCTTCATATCCCCCTCTTGTCTGCCCTCAATGCGATGGCAATGCACACCACCCACTCCCACCCGCACTCTAAGAAATTTCCAGTGGCCAAAATAAATGTTGAACAAAAATCGAACGATACCAGAGTTTCCCGAATTCGACATCTGTGTGATGAGAGCTGTCGCGTGCTCCCCGACTGTCACTGCGTCACGCGCCAGGCTGGGCGGGTACCTCCCTGGTGTCCCGGGAGGTGTGCGGGTCGTCGCTGCGGTCGACCGGGGGCTCGGGCCGGTGTAGTGGGTGGAGGCACCGTCGGGAAAGTTGACCGGTCGTTTCCTTCCGTTCGCGACGAGGAGCGGTCACGTCCTGACGGTGACATGGCTTTCGCCCCGCCCCCCCCGAGCGCGTCGATGCCCAAGGCGTACGCGCACCCGCCTGTGTCGTTCACAGTGAACGGGGGGGACGGGAACGGCGAAGCTAACTCGGACACGAGGGGAGTTCTCAAGGTACGCAGGGAGAGCACTGGAACACTCGATCTCGTGTCGAACAGTCTCGGCACATCTTCCATTTATGACTCATGAGTTGACCACCGCCTGACCCATACATCTTCCCTCCTTTTCCCTCCATCTGACCAGCTCTCGAGTGACTTCGAAGGCGGCAACTTAGGTACCACAAAGTTGCTCACCGAGAACGAGTACGAGCTCACGGTCCGGCCGGACACGAACGCGAAGCGGTACCGCGTGTGGTTTCACTTTTCGGTTGCCAACTGGAAACCAAACCAAAAAGTTTTATTTCACGTGAACAACTTTTCCAAGTCCAAAAGCCTGTACAAAGACGGGATGAGTCCTATATTCCGGGCCCGGGGTAATGAGGGTAATGGAGGTATAGAAGCAACATCTACATCTACTTCCGGTAACGATTCACAATGGGAACGCGTACACCCTAAGAACGTCTTTTACTACCGCAGCAAGGAGGGCGTTAGGGTTGAAAAATTAAAGCGAACAGATTCTTTACGTTCCGACGATAGCGTCGCGTCGGGCGATGGCTCCGGCGACGAAACCGGCGAGCAAACGAAACGCCCAAGGAAGCCGCATACTTTGAGCTGGACGCACGTCTTCCCGAGTACCTGTGATGACGGTGAAACCGTTGAGTTTGCGTACTCGTACCCGTTTACGGTTTCGGAGCAACAAAACATCCTGGACGAACTTGACGCGAAAAACCTACCCCACGTCCACCGGCGCATCCTAACGCACTCGCTTCAAGGCCGGCGGTGCGACGTGGTTGTGGTGGACGGAGGGGATGATAAAGATGCGCCAGCGGGGACGTCACTGTCACCTCGTAGGGTTGTTTTCATGACGTGCAGAGTCCACCCGGGTGAAACACCGTCCAGTCACGCTTTATTCGGATTGATGAATTTCGTCGTGTCCGACCACCCGCACGCTCAACAACTGCGAAAGAAAGTAACCTTCGTGTTCGTGCCTATGTTGAACCCCGATGGGTGCTTTGCCGGTAACTACCGAGCCGATTCAATGGGAAAGGACCTGAACCGTCACTGGAGAGACCCTAGTGAGAAATACGAACCGACGTTGTACCACGTGAAACTGTTGATAAAGTGGTACGCGCGAGATCCGTGTCACGAGCTCGACTTTTTCATCGACGCGCACGCGCACACGAACTCGAAAGCGAGTTTTTTATATTGTAACCCGCCCATGGGCAGTCTTGATAGCAGCGATGAGGAAGGCAGTAGTGAGGATGAGCAGGGGGGTGGTACAGCTGCAGGTGCGAATATCACAGCTGCGTATCAAGACTCTAAAAGCTCTAAACATTCTCACTCTTCTGATGAGTCTGACGTTACGGATGAAATGAGCAACGTCGAGAAGCTCGCTCTTTTGCACCGTGAGAAGTGCGAGTTTGCGTTTAAATGGGAGAGGGCGGCTGCTTTGCCCAAGTTAATGGAACTCAACTGTGGTGCATCGCTGGGGTTTTCGTTGGCAACCTGTCGCTTCTGCGAAAACCCAGAGAAAGCGGGCGCGGGGAGACGAGCGGTGGGCGCCATGTTACGACGGTTGACGCGAGACGATTTGGAGACGACAGAAAGTTTGGGTGATACCAAGACTAACTGCTCATTGGAGGATAACAAGAATGGCACTGTAACACCTAACGTAACACCCCGTCTCCCTCCCGTAACCCTAGGCCTCAACCGAGGCCCTGGTGCCATGATGTGCTACACGCTGGAGATGAGCTTCTACGGCATCAATCCGAATAGAAGAAACTGGAGTGCCCAAAACTCCAACGAAATTATCTACAATAATTTCGGAACAGGCCTCGCTTATTCGTTTCTGGATTACTACGGCCTACGACGAGATTCCGAGTCTGAAAACGTAATCAACAAGGTGATAAACTCCGCAGCGACTGGAGACGTGACGCACCCGGACCGGATGTTCGGCGGGTTCGACCGGAACGGATTGGGCGCCGCCGAGCTCCGCGAAAAAGAACTCGTCAACTTTGTGGTGAGTTCTGGAGAAAAAGAAACAAGCGATAACTCGGCCAATTCGAAAGACAAAGATTCAAACCAAATGCCATGGCTTCGGAGTAGTTTCAAGGACAAGGACAAGAGAAACTCGACAACCCCGTGGAAGGATAAGACGCAAAGGTCCGCTGGTAACTCCCAAAAAACTCTTTCCAGGAAGAACAGTGGAGGTGACAAAAATTATAAACCGGTAAAAAAAGTTGTGGATCTCGCGGACGTTTCCCGCGCGATCGCGAACGGGGATGGGGAGCTAGATGGGAGCTTAGGAGTGGTTACTGCTAAAATGGTTGGAGGTGTAACGAATGGTTTTAAGAATGGTGTTACACCGGGAAAAACGAAAACGAGCCGGACGAAAAGCGGACGCGAAAAGAACAGAAAAAACGCAGACGCGAAAACCGAAAATGAATCGGACGTTCAATCCAGCACCGCGCCCGGCGCTTCGTTCAGCACGTTGAAGATGGAGACGTTGGGTTCTGATTTAAAACCCCAAAACAAAGGCATTGGGGGTGGGCAGTTCAAAGGAACGGGTTTGGGGTTTAATAACCCAGCAGGCGGAGGGGCGGGGGGCGGAAAACTCGGAAGGTCGTCGTCGTTGACCAAAATGTTGACTTCCAACACCCGGTCAAACTCGGCGTCGAAAACTTTGTTGGGGTCATTTCGAGTTCCCGGCCTAGGGGCGTTCGGACATGGGTCGAAAGTGGCTGGGGCTAAGGGTGTTACGAATGGTTCGTATGAGCAAACAGACACAGAGACGTTTGGTCTCGCCGCGGATTTTGAAAGAGCCGAGATTGGAAATAGAAAAGAATAGAAAAGAGGAGTGAGAAGAATCCTCGACCTGTATGAGTAGTATGAGTGATAGCGTAAGAAGTGAATGATAAGTAAGATTTATTTAAGGCGGCACGTAGAACGACTCGACGATTGCTCGAAGATTAGCCTCGCCCGATTGCCATTGCCTTTCGTTGCTAGCAGACGCATTAATAACATACAACTGCCCGTCAGTCACCGCCGCGGCGATTAAATTATGCGGCTTTGTAGTTTCGTACAAGTAATACACAACCTTGTCTTTCGTGAGTACTTTGGTGTTTAGAAGCGTACCGGCGTTACCCCCGGGAACTCCGAATCCGTTTTCGTTCCAAAACGCGCCTATTAACTCGATGAACCTTTCTAATGCAATTTCAGGAGGTCCCACGTCTCGCAGACTGTCTTCCCCAACGAACGGTAACACGTGCGTACAGACTTTACCTTCCGTTGGATTCGAAAACCGCAGATCCACGCCATACAACTTGCCGTCGTTCAAACTCACGATGTCCGGTTTCCAGCTGTCCCTTGGGAACTTGAACTGGTAGTCGTGCGTGCCCGCGGAGATTGACGTTTCGAAGCGTTCGCGGAAAGATCGCTTGTAAATTTGTAAGTCGGACGATGCTTTGGATGCCGTGACTCCACCGTCAGACCCTCCATTAGCTGTCTGCGTCTCGTACGCCGCTTGTGCATATTGTGGTGTGAAAAGCATTTGTGTGAGAGTCGTTGCCGCCACAAGGCCTAGGGACTTGCGTCGGGACAGAGTGACTTGCGACTCGTCATTGTTCTGACGTGCCGGGACCACTTTTGGGGTGGCCTTGTCATCAATCGCCCGGCAATGAGTGTCCCTGAAGGTGCGGACTGCGCGTTTCGCCGACAGCGCACGTCGGTCACTGACCGTGCGAGGCGCACGGAACACAGGCGGGGGGGACGCGATCGCGCGCATCGTGGATGCCAGTCGCGCGCACGAAGTATGACATGCTGACGCGGATCTGATTACAGGAAAATCATCCCCGCACGAAAAGCGCGCTTTCTTCGTTTCGAGTGCTTCTCTCAAGTCCAATACCACATCGCCCTCGCGCATGCGGGTGTGCTTGACGGACGCGATGCACTCCCAAGCAATGCGCGCGACATGCCTCGCTCGGATCCCTACCGGTTTGTGTGGAGCACGGTTAAGAACGCGTCACACCGGGGCGCACGGCCACTGCAGATGGCAAATTCGACCAACCGCCGCTCGAACGGCGGCGGTAAATTCGACAGTCTCATCGATGAGCATCGACGACAGCGGGGATGACGATACTGGTGACACGACTGATAACACCAGACCACCCAACCGCGCACAGCTCTCCAACGTGTGTTTCGTGCTGTGCCGTCCCCAAGGCCCAGGGAACATCGGAAGCATCGCCCGCGTGATGAACAATTTCGGCATCACGGATTTGCGAATCGTGACGCCAGAACCCGGAGCATTGGAAGCACCGTATAATGAACTACTAGACGACGGCAGCGACAGAGCCGTGTATAGCGCTGCAGAACGAGCCAAAGCCCCATTAGCGGACGAAGCCCGGATAATGTCCGTACACGCGGCTGAGTTATTAACTCAAGCGATGCGGTGCCAGTCCGCAAAAGACGCGATTGCAGACTGCGTTTACGTTTACGCGACGACGGCTCGGCCACGCGAAAATTTACAAATCCAATCTGTGCGCGATTGCGTGACCAATACTTTGTCCGACATTAGTCAAACAGGCAAGGTTGCTATTCTGTTCGGCAACGAAGCCACGGGGCTGACGAATGAAGAGTTATCGCTGGCGAGTTTGGGGGTGATGATTCCGACCGCCGGGTTTGGAGTGCCGGAACAGCCGGGCGTAGAGACGAAAAAACAACAAAAAAGATATACCGGTGGGGTTGGTCCCACTTCCCTGAACCTCTCCCAAGCCGTCGGGGTGATGGCGTACGAGATACATGAAGCCATCGGAAACAATCAAGTCACTGGGTTCTCCTCGCGGTTGATGACCACGGAGGAACGGATAAGGCTCACGGATGAGCTGCACGCGGCGAGACGATCGCTGGACGTGCTTGGGGGAGAAACTGATGATGGTGACAAAATAGATGACTCTGACTCGCCAGAGTCCTGTGACTCTCCTCGTCGCTTAGAACACCTAGAAAACGAACGCGAACGCCGAGCGGTTGCGAACGTTTTGAACGCCGGGCCTATCGCCACTCGCGATGCGGCGGCGTTGTTCACATTGGCGCGAAGAGTGCAAGAGAGTAAAAAGTATTCGAAAACGGACGATGCCGTGCTTGAAGCCGCGAATAGGTTTCGAGAAGAGAAGAGAAAAAAATCTGAAATCAACGTCAAGGCGTTGATCAAAGCCATCAGGGAGGAGTGCGGGGTGAGCATGACCACGCGGGAGACGGAGAAGGTGATCAAAGCAATGGGTATTGGGGAGAACGAGCCGTGATTTATTTGGAAATTGCAATAGTCTGTCTCTTTTTATTTTTCACCTATTTGTCTGTCTTTTTGCCTCCTCGATGTCTTTTGTCTTTGTCTTTCGCATCGACACCTTACGCACCCCCACTCGATTTTCGCTTCTTCCTGATCACTTGTTGCTTTTTGGGTTGTACATCCCCATCCTCGTCACGCCACGGGAAGCCGTTCGCTCGGAGCCAGGCATAAATATCGGACTATCCGCGGTCCAACGCGTCCTGCGACATCCGTAATCCCAAAGCTTCGTCGCACGGGCATTTTTTCGCTATCGCCCACTTCAGCAACTCGAAATGCCAGTTGAGATTAAGTCTATTCTTGTCACTCGTTTTGTCCCACTGACAGCCGTTGTCCCTACTCCACTTCAAACACACGAAGTGCCCGTTCTCCGCCGCGTTGGCGCACGTCCAGCTGTCTCAAGGGCAGCTGTTTGCCCTCGCCCACTCTAAAATCTCGAGGTGTCCTCCCTTCGCCGCCCACGCGCACGTTTGCTCGTCCATCGGGCACTGTTGCTTGTGCAACCACTTCAAGACCTTCAGATGCCCGCCCAACGTGGCGTGCGCACGCGTCCACATGTTCACCGGGCACCCGTGCTTGCACGCCCAGTTCAGCACCTCCTTGTGTCCGTACTGCGCCAGTGTTGAACCGACCCAGTCTGGCCAACTCTCGCGGCTTTGTTTCAAGCGCTTATGCTCGCTCTTCAGGTCGCCCAAGCACCCGCGTCTCGCAGCCTCGTAAACATCAACGCGGCGTGCGTTGGTATCACCGTTGGCGGGCATCGTTCGTGGTGGGTTTGCAAGGCGTTGGCACGTGTCGTTGTGGGCTTCAGGGGGTGTGCCGGCCTCGGGGAATCGGTAAGTTTTCTAGGAGCGATAAGTCACTTCTTTTCTAGGAACGAACGAAACTTCGCGAAAAAGCTACGACGACTGCTGCTCGTCACGAATACGGGCGCACTTCGTGGCGCGCGGAGTGACGCCGCAGTTGAACGATGGGAAGAAAGAGATACTTGCGAGGAAAGGAGAGGCGCAAATGTGTGGAGTGCAGCCCGGGTCCTCATGGCAGGCTGCAAGACAGCTGCGCGGCGTGCAAGCCCTGCCCTCAAGGCAAGCTGGAAAGCCAGTGCGCGGCGTGCACCCCCTACCCTTACGGCAAGCACAAGGACAGCTACGCGGTATGCACCTCCTGACCCCACGGCAAGCAGAAGCGTATCTGTGCAGTGTGCAGCCCCTGCTCTCATGGCAAAGTGAAACAGAACTGCAGGGAGTGCAAAGCAGCACGCCAAGATCCGCCGAGTTCAAAGCGGATCGCGCGAGCCGGAGCGTTCGCCCGAGATCAAACTCAAGCCCGATATCAAGCTCGAGCCCGAGATCAAGCAAAAACCCTTCACCATTCAAGGCAACTTCGGTTTCGATAAGTAACGTGAGTGTGACACATTGCAGTTTGCGAATACAAGAAAAGACACCCTAAAATCTACCCCCCCTCCGCTAGATTGTTCGCCTCAACTTTCTTCAACCGTCGTTCGTGGCGCTGTAACGAAGCTTCAATACGGTCGAGCCGCTCGTGCATGGACCGGTCAAGAGACTGAATTAACCCGATCAAGCGATCAAAGTCGTTTGGTTTTTGGGGTGCCGAGTTTGGCGATGTATTCAAAGTCTTCAAAGTTGAGTCGAGTTTTTCTGTCCCCGGCACCGCCCCCACTCCGGCTAACCTCGCAAGCGCTTCGTTGGAAAGAGGAGGAGGTTTTGTGTTTCCAGACTGACTTGCCATACGACCAGTACCTATATCTGCGAACGTTTCCACATTCTCCTGACTAAAAACCCTCACCTCGGAAACACTCAACCGGAACGACGCGAGCGACAGCTTTGATTTTTTGGCAAAGCCGCCGCCGAAAATGGACGTAGTCGTTTTGATTTCTTTGTCCGACACCAACACCGTTATAAAAATGGATTGGCTTTCTTCCCCAGTGTCTACACGTCCCTGCACTCCAACAGCGCACTCCACGTGCGTGATCGTGTCGGTATCTTCTGTTCCGTGTGGGTTTTTAGTCTCACCGCTCAGCGGCGCGTTTCCTATTTTTGTGAAATGCAATTCATTCAAGTGAAGCTCGACCACCGCGACGGACGCCGCGCTCGCGGGACCGACGTCGACGATGCCGAGACGCAACGTATGAGTATTTAGTCTCTTATTTAGTGCGGCATCAGGATCAGGTCTCACATCAGGTACCACAATCTCGGGCTGTGTAATACTCGGGGATAGGTTCAACGAGGTGCAGGAAAGGACCCCTTGTGCGTCAAACGCGAAGGCTTGAACAGTGGCGCAAACGCGGGCCGCACGAACATCTTCCCTTTGTGAAGTTTCAACGCGAAGCTCAGGAGAGAGGAAATGTGTGACCAACGAACGCAGGGTGTCATCTTTCCTATGCTGTGCTTCCATGTACCCTACGTTCGCACGGAGAAACGGGATTGCCGCGGCTGAACCGTCTTGAATTGATTCCGTGAGTTCACTTTCAGAAATCGAAATATTTCTCAGCCCGCTCTCCGCGAACGCAAAGTTCACGGGTTGGCGTTCACTCGCGCCGAACGAAGGCAACGCCGTGTTCCGCTCGGTGGTGACGAAAAACACAGCACCGTGTGTCGATACCGATCTCACAGGCCCGGGTGCGTCGATCAAAATGCGACGCACGACGGTGACGTTGTTTTTGTCTCGAGTTACCGACCCTGGATCAGTACCGTCCAAAACAAACTTGACCAGTAAAATTTCTTTGCGAAGACCGATTGCGACGATCGTTTCGTTTTCGTCGTCACTACTTTCACCGACTCGTTTCCCGAGGTCAGAATCCAGAACAGCACTCGACACGACCGGGCCGTCTAGCGCAGCTGTTTTGAAGGTACTGTGACGGAAACTGTCAGCGAAAGAATTAAACAAGCACAATGTCACCGCGTTTTTCCAAGCCACTGCGACGCTACGTCCGCTTGACCCTACGCTTAAACCCACCACTCTACCGTGTTCGTGTTGTTGCGCAGACAATTCAGTGAGCTGCTGGTCACCGACATGTTGTGTTATGACGACTGCGTTATGTGTCGTTGATGGACAAATTCGAAACGCCCGCAACAGAGTTTCTGTCAGCACGAACAGGACGAACGACGCGTCGTGGGATTTTGCCAACTCCAAGGAAACGACTCTTGGTGATTGTTCTGTATGCTCATCGGACAGGGAATCGTTCGCGTGTACCAACAACGGATCTCCGTTCCCATCCACCAGGGGTTCGTGGGTTACCATCCAACCATTCGTTTGTGCTTCGCGGAACAGCTTCACGGTTCCCGGTGGATGAGAGGAGACCGCCAACAACCCGCCGAAGGCATCAAAATCAGCACACCGGGCCACACAGCGTCCACTGGTTGTCCCAAACTCAGCCCCTCCACGTTGCCTCTCCGCATCCACATCGTCCACCACGACGAGCGGCGATGACTCCACACCGAGCGCGCGCCACGCCACATCGCCGCGCATGGTCCACACGCACACGCCCACAGCGCCAAGGTGTGATGGTGTTCTCTTGGATCAGCTCACACAGCCGAAACAACAACGAAAGCCGAGTCACGAGTGCAGTGGACGCGCGCACGTCTCAACCCATAAGCGGGGTCCACACCTGACAACAACAAGCACGTATTTATACGGATTTCAGTCACAAGTCCACCATTCTTTCTAATTTCTATTTCGAGGTGCAAGACCCTCGTTCCAAAAAACAAACAAACATCAATCGATCCGACATCAATACAATCGCCTGTCAGAATGCCAAACGAGACGCACAAATTCACAAACGAGTCATGACTATACTACGTAGTGCTATAAACCGTAGTATTGAAACCCATAGTAAACTTATCTACTTCCTATTCCCCGCCGATCCTATTCCCGCCGCGACCGCGTCTAGGCTCCGCTGCGTTTTGAGTCCGCCCAAGTTTTTGTCGCTCGACTTCACACTCTTCACCATCCACCCGAGCCTCAACGCTTCGAAGGTAGGGTCGTGCGCCAATAAATCATCAGATACTTCATCAGAGACAGCGTACTTCTTTGGACTCTTGTCTCTGTCTTTCTTTTTGGAATTCGAACCGTCACCAAACTGCGACAGACACCGCGCGGTGTACGCCCGGACGCCGACCTCGACGACGACGGTTTCGGTTTTTTGTTTTGAGAGAAATAACGCATCGCCATTAGTATCACCCCCTAACGGCGAAGTAGGCGAATCTAAAGACTCCGCGTCACTGCTTTGATCGGTACTTTGAGCGTTTTGACCGTTACCATCATCACTCGATTCATCGGTGAACACCCTTTTAACATACCCTTCTCCATCGACAGCGCAAAACGCTCGCCGCTCGTCTTTCGAAATATCAGAACTTCTCATTCGCGTGCTAGTCGCCGAGCACGCTTCACTGTTAATCACCGCGTCCGCGGTTATTTCAATGTGGTGCGCCTCCACGAAAAGCTCGTCCGCATCGACCACCACCACGACGTCGAAATCGCGCGAGCTTTCGTTGGTATCGAAGAAAAAAGACTTTGCTTTTGAATATGCGAAGGACGCTCTCCTAATCGCAGAGTATTTTTGTCCTTTTTTCTCCGTGTCACTTTTTTTACTTTCGTTTCGCTTCACCTTTTCATCTACCGCCTCGTCTGTTCGCACCACCTGCGCGCCGAACGCAACCGCCGCCTTATCCACCTCCTCGTCGTCCGTCGCCACGACGCACCGCGACACGCATTTCGAAGAGTTCGCGGCGAACCAGGCGTGGTACACAACAGGGTGGCCCGCGACTTCGGACAAAACCGAAGGCGTGGTTTGCGAACGCGTTCTTGGGAGGGATTTGTTTTCGGGGCGTCTCCACGCCGCGATCACCGCGAGCACGCGAGGCTATTGAGTTGAGAGTTGAGGGGAAGGTGAAGGTGAGTGAGTTGCAAAGAGAATGGATGGATGTGTACATAGGACTCGTGTGGTGCTCCGTATGTCCCGACCACGACGCGTCCACGATGACCTCGGTGGAACAAAAATCAAGTTGACATTCAGGCCGCGGGTTAAAAGGTGCCAACTCCCTACTTACCTTCCGTCGCGCCAACATGTTCCGGCTAGGCCCTGTAAACACGTCTTCGTTGAACGCACGGCGGTCGCGGTCATCACCAGGAGTGGAACACACGCACCCCATCGCGATAAGCACGACGTGCCGTGGTGAGTGAAGGACGGGGGCTCGAGGTTCGTTATTTACGCGTTTTCGCTTTTCGGCGCGTATTTATAATTTATTGTCACTCGAACGTTGAGCAGAGGCCTCGCTAGGCACTGTACCATGCACGCGTCTGTGTCGTGCCGCGCCGCGTTGGCGGTCGCCTCAGTTGTCGGCGTGCCAAGACGATCGACACCAAGACACAGACACGGGGTATTGTCTCAAAGAGCACGTGTCAAGACAAGAGCAACCCCCCCTAGTGACGATGGACCAAACGAAGATGGTGACGAGGCTTCTTCGAGTGAGTCTCTGTTCACGCCAGAGTTCAGCGCCGCGTTTCGGGAGGCGCAGGAGCGTTTGGATGCGAAGGCGGCGGCCTCACCAGACCGACAGCGAATCGACAAAGAAGTCAAGGAGATTATGCAAAGAGTGGAGACGGAACGGGAGCTGGAAGTGTTGCTGCCGGTGGAGGTTGAAGATGATGAGAGGAAGGATGTAAATGACGTTGACTCTTCAAATAATAAAAAACAAGAGATCGAAGAAGAGTTCGGTGAGAAACTAGACAACCCGTTGTTCACCCCAGAGTTCAAGAAACATTTCATCGAAGCGCAGGAGCGTTTGGCGGAAAAACGTGCGCCGATGATGGCCAAGATAAACGACGAAGTCGCGGAGATTATGAAACAGGTCAATAAAGAGAGGGAGGCGGCGGCGAGGGGCGAAGTCGTGGACACTTCGAAACCGCTTCGAGCGTCTGGAAGCGATAATGCAAACTTACCGGAGGTCAATATAAACGAAGTGGACGATGCTTTAGGGTCGTTGTTTGGAGGAGGGCAGGCTTTTAGGGAATCGATGCAACAAGCATCAGCTTTACCATCAACACCTTCATCACCGAGTACTTCGTCGTATGGCCAATTACCCTCGCCCGACGCGGGCGTTCTCGGCGAGATGAAAATCGCTAGTCACCAACAGTTGGAAAATTTGCGAAACTCGCTGATGGCAATCGAACAAGCCGTGTTAAATGAGCAAATGCAGTTACAACGGATCGATTTCGCACTGGATAAGGCGAGGCGGGAGGCTAGATACGCAGAGGCTGACAGAGTGGCGAAGGAAAGAAGGGAACAGGAAGACGGGAGGTAGGGGTCCGTCTTTGAAGGAAGAAAAATGTATCATCGTCAATCAATAGTCAGTCTGTTGCTATAAGCCTTAAAGGCATGCTACGCTAGCTACACTTGTAGTCTCTAATCACTCTCTGTCATTTCAAATCAAATCAAAGAAAGCCCCCGCCGTTGGGTCCGCCCGGCGGCCGAGGTCTCCCGTCCCACCCAGGGAGCGGCGGGCCGTGTGGGAAACCGCGACTGCCGCGACCGCCTCCCCTGCCGAGTCCCCCTCCCGGTGTCGGCGTCGGCACGCCCCCCGGCATTCCACCGGGCATCACCGGCCACCCACCGTTGGGTGTAGGAGGGTAATACCCACCTGGGAACCCTCCTCCGCCACCTCCAAGGCCTCCACCTCCAGACCCTGGAAATCCAGGCATACCTCCTGAACTAAATCCCCCAGGGTACAAATCGTAATCGCCGCCCGTTATTCCCGGGGTGTATCCTGGAACCGGCGGCGCGACGTATCCCCCTGGATTAAACCCAGGATTGGAGTACAGGGGACCCATCTGTCTCGCCCTGGCATGTGCATGTGCCTCCATCATCTCCAGCGCGCGTTTTCGCGACGCTTCGTCATCCTTCTTTTTAAGAAACGCGAGTTTGAACTTTTGTCGGTAGTTTTTCGAGTTGGAGTACGCGTCGGTGTTTTTTGATTCGCTTCCGACTGTTTGCCTGTTATGTTGTTCTGGAAACGTTTTCACAAACTGCACTTGCCACAACACGTCCGCGCTTGAGATCCACTTTAGGCTTTGGCAGGTGGAGCCTACCGCGAGCAAGTCGGTAAAGTTTGTTAACTGACTGAACACGGACACTTTCAGCGAGTCGGGGAGAGACGTTAATCCAAACAAAACAGGCGTCAAGCCTTCCGCCATTCGCGCGTCTGCTAACACTCTCGACACGAACGCATCTTTGACCAAGCTCCATAAAGCCCGTATGTCCTTGAACCGAATCGTTGAAAGTGCATTTGAATTATTCGAATCACCGGTTAAAAGCCACTCGTCGCAGGAAAGGGTCAGGACGTGCGTTTTGAACTTGTCGCCTGAACCCTTTTGCGACGCCGTCGCCGCGATAACAATCCGGTCCCCAATCGACTGCGCCTTCACTTCACACTTGCTTTTGGTTTCAGGCTCGCGGATGGACAGTTTGACCGTGGCTCGAATCGCGCCCGTGGATTTCGCGTCTGCTCGCCAGTCAAAATCCAGCAGATGCGGGCACCCGGATTCCAAACAAGACTCCAACCCGCAATCCTGAAGCGCGGCGTAGGCGGTGAGGAACAAAATCTCGCAGCCGGTTAATTTTGCCGATTTGTGCTCGACTTGCAACTGCGTTTGACGCGAAAGAATTCCTTTAAGTGGAGACGGCAGCTCGCTGTATGCATCTGTGCTCGTGCGTGTGCTCGTAGTTTCGGCCCGCGGCTCGGTGGTGTCCATGGGGGTTGGATTCTGCGAAACTGATGCCGCGCCCTGATTTCTTCTCTCCGCCGCGTCGAGTACGTTTCGTCGAATTTCTGAGGTTGTTGTTGTTGAGGTTGACGCTGTCCCTGTCGCCGTGACGCCATCGCCCGCCGAGCCAGAACCCCCCTCATCCCTCCGTGCGACGCGTATCAAGTCCCCCCGAGTCACGCCGCACGCCCGGAGCGTCGCTGATTCTGAAGCGTGCGTGCCTAGATCTTCCGTTCCCAAGGAAACAAACACGTTTTGGGCAACAACATCTGCACCCCACAGCTCGCGAAGAACCTTACTGACCAACGACCCGCGCAGCTGCGCTAAAGTGCAGGTTTCGGGAACCTCGATGGAACGCGCGGGGCCCGGGACGCCCGCGACGCGCACGCGAAGCTTGACGCCCATGAGTTGGGGGGGGCGCGCGAGGCAAGAGTGAGGACGATTTGATGTCGCGAGATGTCATTGTTTCGTTTTTCTTGGAAGTCGTCGAAATTTAACTTGTCAAACGTCGATCAATTTAGACCGTCGAATTTGGCTTGGCCGACGGCCGAACCGATCCTACCTCTTGTCGTCTCCGCCCTTCCTCCACACTGTCACTGTGCACCCTCACGCGTCAACAGAGTCAGGCCAAGAGTACGCCCCCGGATTTCTGTACCACCTTAGATTGCACTATGACTAATCGCTCACACGGGGTTGTAAGCTCACAACCCCCGCCTTCCCTGGATCACCGCTGACCCAACTCGCGCCCCACTTCAACCCTCACCCCCAAATCACACAGTGGCTGGAGGCCCGCGAACCCCCACGGACGTGCTCCCAAACAAGTTCATCGAGGCGAACGGCACCGCTAGGGAAGTTTTAGAGAAGGGTTTCCGGTTTACGCCCCGTAACCTGGGGATCTTCGCCGTGTTCGGCATCGCGGTTCCCGTGTTAATCTACAAAGGGTGCGTGAACGAATTCCAAGTCACGGACAAGAAATACGGACGGCCCGAGAAGAAGTTCATGTAGTTGGAGTGAACGTTGTATGTCTAAACAGTCTATATGATCAGTAACAGTCTAGCCTATTTTCACAAATTCACAAGCACATTTATTTGCGCGACGTGCGCGTTGATCTTCCCCCGTCCCAGGGAGACCCTCCCCCCCCCCGCGCTGTGCGCCGTGAATTCCGCCTTTGGCAGCGGCAGCGAAAGATGGCCGCAGAGTTCCGCTGAAATCAATTCAGAAAGCGGAATCTCGGTAATCACATCGTACCCTTGTTGCGTCCCCTGACAACTCGCCTTGAGCCGGCCCAGTCTGTTACTCAGCCTTTGCCCTTTGTTGTCGAAACTTTTCGGCTCAACCGTGAACCCGAACGAGGCGTTCCACTGTTTAGATGAAGAATCTATTGATCTTTTCTTTTTCTTTCTCATTGACAGCATTGGAATGGCGCCGAAATCCCCGACATCACATCTACCTCTCAATGATATCTGGCTCACTCCCCCTAGATCGAACGTTTTCGAATACTCAACCGATTTATGTAGCACGTCCACTGAGAACTCGCCGCCAAGGAAAGCATCCCTGCATTCTGCTGTTGCACTTAATTCATTCAAAGGGATATCGTACACCGCGCCCGCTCGAAAAGTTAAAGGCCACACCTGGAGAGTTTTTTGAACCTTTACTTTGTGCGGGAACTGGATGGGTTGGATGGGTGTGGATGTCAGTCAAGTGTCAGTCAAGTGTCGGCCGTGCAGTACGTCACCATCCTCGAGTATGGTCTATAGTGTATGGGCATTTAGTGCAAGCACCGTGCCAACGATGCTTCATCGAAAAACAATCCGAAGACCCTCGGAGCGCGTGATGAGATTGTCAGAAGGTACTCGGCTCCACCGCGCCCCGTGCGTACCGCTTCCAGCCCCCAACTTAAACTTAAAATCCCGTTCGCGGCGTCAATTTTCCCAACGGAAAATTGAGGCGGGGGGGGGACCTCATCGCACGCGGAACCACCAGACATCACGCCGAGGTCGTTGTGTCAGACGAGGTGATGAGGTCGAGAATAAAAGTGTTTCAGAATATATTTTTTTCACAACCACACTCACTCACCTTCCTTGTCCTGTAACGCTTTAGCCAGCCCCACATCCTTCGCCACTACCCGGTCAATCACGAACGACTTCGAGGATCCGGAAAATAGGGCGAGGCTAGCGTCTAACTTCGTGCGTGCTTCGGCCAACACGCTACTTCCGTCCGCTCTCACCCCGAGCTGATTAATGATGCCGCAGTGCCACAGGAAAGACTCAGCGCCCGCGTGCGCCTCGACGCCGAGCTTAGTCAAGTCCTTGTCAATAGAGCTTTGAGACGCAATCAAAAGATTATGCGAGCTCGGGAATCGCTTGGGAGTAGCTTTGGTGATTTGAGTGCCATCAGGAGTGTCATCAGAAGTACCGTCAACTTCCGCGACGGCTTCCTTCAGCACTTCGCACAAAGCATCCTCTGAATTTCTAGTCGCGTGAATGACCTCACACGCGCCAGCGCCTTTGTTCACCCCCGCGGTCCACCTTAGCGCTCTCCAGTACATGAACGCCAACGAGTTATCAGTCGGTTTCGTGATGGGGTTCATCGCAGCGCAGGCGAGTTTGAACTCAGAGAAATCTAAAATCTTGTCGTCGCCCGCTTCTTTTATAAACTGTTTCAACACGGCGTCGTGCGAATCGACGTTTGTCTGAGGATTTTGGAAATAGAAGTCAGTCTTTTGTATGGGCAATTGAGAGACAGTCCACTATATCGGGATGATGACCTCACAGGACGTCGTGAAAATCCAACAATGTGGTACACGAACTACGCAGTACAAGGCAAGCAGGATTTTACGGGGATAAAAGAAAAGAAAAAACGTACCTCCACCGCCAGCTCCAACACGTACTCGATGAACTTAGACAACGAAACGCTCCCGTTCGCCAACGTGACGTACTCTGGGACCTGTTCCGGGTACTCCTCCAACTCGTTGTGAAGTCGGTTGATTAAATCAACCGTGGTGCATGACGGGTTACCATTCGTATCGCTGTTACCCTTCTTCGTGCCTTTTAGATAGAGTTCAAAGGTTTCTCCCTCCGCGAAGACGGAGTTTAGAATTTCGATTTGTTTCCCTTTCGACACCCCGATCATCTTCCCGCTCGTCCACGTGTTCCAGAAATCCTCGGGGGCGAAGAAAAGCTCACCGGGGCCGGACATTTCCGAGGCGGTGATTTCCATGGCTTCGAGGAGTAAATCGCCCATGACTGACGGCATAGGATGGAACAGTCCACATAACCTAACAAACTGACACGCGCGTTTATCCGTCTTTTGTTCGTAGATTCGCTGCAACGAGAAAATAAACACCGCGAGTTTCGATCGCGCAACTTTTTTGAACAAGTAGTTGTTGTCGAACCAGTGCACGACGTAGTCTGGTAACGGAATTCGGTGCTGTTGTTTACTGTGTGCGTCCGCGTCTGAGTTGAGTTTCATTTTGTAAATTCGAGTCAAAGTTGACCGAAGTTCAATAGGGCGCATAACGCGGTAACTCTCGCCGCGCCACAGCTTCAACATCTTCTTGGGAATAAACTCTTTTTGGGTTTTTGAGTTGCTTCCTTTATCGTTCCCTTTATCGTCCCCAGACGTCTCGAAGCACTCGCAGTACTCCAGCCAGGCTCGCGGGATGGTCATGTGTTCCACGGTTCGTTCGTCGTCGCGGATGTCACGTTCGTGTCGCGCTTTCTGGAACAGCTGCTGGTCTAATTTACCCGAGGGGTGCTTCGAAGTCAACGTAGGTTGGATGTCAATGTTAACTTCCTGATTGGACTCGGGCATAGCCTCTCGGTCAATCGCGACGACATCATCCTCAACATCGTCGTAATCATCCCCGACCTCGCCGTCGTTGAATTCATTTTTGTTCATCTCCTCGGAAAACTCCGTGCGGATCATGGGGTCCATTGCGAACAGGGCGTTTATTCGGGTAGCACCGGTGCACCTGGTTAACAATTGAACAGCATCTCCAAGCTCGTCGTCGTAGTACATCTTCTCGAAAACTTTCGCGAGAGTTTTTGGGCCCTGCGAGTCTAGGACGAGAACTGCATCGTCATCGCCCACCTGTCGCATGAGTTCTAATAATTTATCAGCCCCTAGGCTCTCGCCAATAGCCAGCCTTTTCTTGGCCTGCGCCGCCGCGTTGACGATCCACCCCGCGGCTTGCGCCGGGTGCACAGTTTTCATCGGCCCAGTGACGTTCGTGTTGTCTGCGTTTTTGGAAAGCAAGTCAGCCTTGTGTACGGGCGATTTATTAAGTATATCAAGTCGGGCGGCGGGGTGTGAGGAAATAGTCTATAGTACAGTGCACAGTGAGCTAGTACAGTCAGTACAGTCAGTACTGTCACTAGTACAGCCTACTCAGTAGCCTAACAGTCAGGGGACAAAAAAGAAATAAACGTACCTGTTTTTCGCAGCATTGCAAACAGCACGATGCCGTCCATGTCGGACAAGTGCGTCAGGATTTGGCCCACATCGGAGTGGTCCAACACTCCGCATGTCAGGACTTCTGACGTGTAGTCGATCGTCGTGCCTCGCAGCACGTCTCCCGCGAACGCCCAGTCCCCCATGGCTTGGCACACCCGCGCCGCTTCCGGCGGCGTCAGCTTTTTCAGCAGCTGCGCGCGCTGCTGGAGGATGGATAAGGAGTCGGACGAGGTTGCTGTACCTGCGCCACCTGCGCCGTGTCGTTTCGGTGTACTCGGAGCACTACCACTGCTCGGCCCGCCAAACGCCTTGATCGCATCCGCGTACTGCTCGTACTCGCCGTTGTCCACCGTTAATCCCTCGCCTTCGTCCAGTCGGCGTTTCAGCTCGGCGTTTTGAGTTACTAACTCGTTGATTTTCGCAGTCGAATCATCCACCGCCGATAGCTCGGCGACTTTCTTCTTCAGCTCAAGAATCTGCCGATCTTTCTGGCCGCTTAAATTCTTAAACGTCTTTTCTTTGTCCGCCTGTTTCTTGTCAATCAAGGCTACTGCCTTTTTCATCTTCTCAGTCTCACGTTTCGCTTTCTTCGCATCCTCGCGAAGCGCGTTGAGGCCGTCCAATTTAGCGTTCGCTTTTTCAAGCTCCTCGGTTAGCTCATCAACCACCAGTTGTTTCTCATCCGCCAACTTCAAAAGATACGTCTCGTGGTCCTCCATCGACGCGCCTTTGATATCCGCCGCGGCTCGAACCGCGGCCTGGCGCCACTTTTCAAGAACCGCCTCCACTTTCTGCGATTTGTTTTCACTGATGGATTCTTCGAGAACAGATTTCGTTCGCAATAAACTATTTTTCAATTCTCTCACCTCGGCGGAAAAGAAACTCATCTCTCGGTTCAAAATGTGCCCCAACAGCGCTTGCGTTAAGTATAGCATAGGCGCGACGTCGTGCTGGCACTTTGGTTTTAGTTCGTATACGTATCGGGCGAACGCTTCTAAATCGACGACGTCGTCTAGCGTGCACTGTTTAGTTCTGACGTAGTTGAATACCGGATCCTCACGCAAACGAGTTTCATTCGAACCCGTAACCCCGTTATCACTGACTAAATGTCGCTCCAAAGCGGTAGCGGGGTCGTACGGGTACTCCACAATAGGCTGGACGTACCGTTGTGGGGACTGTAGGTCGTCCAGGGGTTGGGATAGGTCGTTGTTGGAAGCATCATTATTGTCCAAATTCTTTTTTAACACCACGCTGGGCGTTTTGAACAAGCTCGCGGTGGAGGTTTCGTGTCCCTTTCCGGCTTTGAGCTGTGCGTTTCCGTCAGTAGTGTCACCCATCACGTAGTGCACTCTTGCGAAGCCAACGTCGGGGTCGAACACATCGTTAGCCAACGCCGGGTCGTCTAAACGCCAAGGACACTTCGCGTCGAAGTGCCCGCTGAAAAACTGATTATCGGGCTTTTGCGCGATTTCCTTGTTGTACGAGAACTCGAAGCGGGCGAACGAGTTTGTGTCATTTTTGGGTCGTCCGGCTGGGTCCGTGGGGCCGTCGCCGGGTAAGCGGTCACGCCGAAGCGGCGCGCGGCCGCGGGACGTGATGCTCCCGAGCGTCATCACGGAAGCGCGGGAGGGACTGGGGTCCATTTCCCAATTTGGAATCTGAAAATGCCCATTTATGACCTCGACACGCTTCGCCCCCATATTAACATAACAAAAGACGCGACCCCCAAGCAGCGTCCAGACCCGAGCGCGCTATGACTACGCCCGCGTCTGCGCCCCCTCCGACGGTGATCCAGAACGCGCTTACGGATGTTCAGCTCGCATCGTTGCGCGTCGGCGGCCATGGTTGGGAAGGCGCGATCGAAGCGCTCCCTGCGTCGTGGCTGTTAGGCTGTATAGTCGGTTCCCCCGCGAGCGGCAAGAACTCGCTCTACCGCTGCGCCGCCTACGCCGTCAAGGTACCGCCTCCCACAACGAAACCCTTCAATTGGCCCGCGAACAAAGCGGTGGTTTCCTGCATATTCACGAGCCCTGATGAATCCATCGTGACGTTGCAGAGCTGCGGCTTCGCCTCAACGCCGTCGCTGCTGCGTCCGTTTGGAAGTTATAGTGGAGGGGAACGTATGAAGGCGGGTCTCGCAAGAGGTGTTTTGGCGGAGCAAAGGCTGTTCGACGACTTCGGCGCCGCGGTTTCAAACGACGCGGCGAAGAGCGTGGCCGCGGGGTTCGCGTGTCTTTTGCAGCAATCCGAAAGGATCGAACGGAACGAGAAAAGAGTCGTTGCTACGAGCTTCCGCGACATGGTCCCTTTCCTTCAAGCTGACTGGGTGTTAGACTTGGACACGAACGCGCTAGTGGTTCGATGCCACAGTGGGCCCACACACGACATCCCGCGCCACACAAAAATTGACATCGAGGATAACCCGGCCCCGGTGTGTCGATGAACATCATGGAGCCTGATATGAACTCCGATACGCCCCCGATGAATCCGACGCGCGAATGCCGTCGAAAAAAAAAAAAAAAATGCCTGTCCGAAGCGCCCGCGTCGGAGACGATCCGGCTCGAGACGCATGTGGAAAGCGACGTGCACTCGAAAAGCTGCTCCGCGGCGCTGGTGGAGCCTTTCGGAGGTACGTCGGTTACGGATATACACATCCTTCCTACGCATTTGAGTGAGCGCGCAAGACTAACTGCCCATACGCACGAAAAGGAAAACACTCAAAGCCAAAGCGAAAAAACAAAAGAAGGAAAAACGCCTCTCGGTATTTTGCTTATCAGCGGGCGCAGCGGATCTGGAAAATCCGCCTCCGCAGCTCAAGCTTTCGGCCCTGAGTTGACTTGGATCCCACACGACGATGTATCGTACGACACAACCGAAGGACATTTAAATCGCTTCAAGGGGTTAGGGTTCGACAACTTGGGGTTAGTGAAAAGTGCCGAGGAGTTACTAGAAGCCGACCCTTCTAACAGCTCGCCTTTCAGAGTCAGAGCGGGGTGTGCGCTTGGGTTCGGAGCTTTGGGGGGGGGGGGGAGCGGGGAAGAAAGCGTCGTGGGTCGAGGGGGCGAAGCGGCAACGCCTCCCGAAAAGGCTGCGGCTCCCGAATCTGTATCGTCGCTCCTCCATCAGGCGTTCCCGATAG